>Ga0222719_10001269_pt1 | contig 24738 bp, 33 predicted proteins | sample C33_34DmetaG_FD_165039 | JGI IMG/M metagenome (GOLD analysis project Ga0222719, IMG submission 165039) | Estuarine water microbial communities from San Francisco Bay, California, United States - C33_34D | ecosystem: Environmental > Aquatic > Marine > Unclassified | place: USA: California...
CAGCATTTACGCTCAAGAATAATGCATCCCCCACAGCAGGCAGAGTGGAATGTCCTAGCACAAACTTTGGCACCTTCTTTGCAAACCGCTTGATCGTACCACAGCCAAGCGATTCGCAGTACACCGTGATCATGTCCGACCTTTTGGATACGGATAATTTCTACCCCGCAGAGTCGCAGTTCAGGATCAATCGTGGAACCGCAGATCGCTTGGTAGGATTTACTCCATACCTGGAGAATCAGTTACTCGTATTTTTCCGCAACTCGATCCACATGATTAACAATGTGGCAATATCATCAGCGGCAGGAGTCTTTGAGATTACCCGCCAACGGGGATGCGTGGCCCGCAAGAGTGTTGCCGCGAGTGGACCGCAGATATACTTCCTATCCGATGACGGTGTATTTACCCTGCAACAAGGCTTAGACCCCGCCAAAGGACTAGGAGTTGCAATCTCGAAGGTGAGCGGAGAAGCAATCCCGCTATCCCGCCCGATACAGGATCAATTCAAGGAAGTAAACTTCGCCTCTGCGAACAAAGCATGTGGTATTGTATTTGATAATAAGTATTACCTCGCAGTCCCCACAGGTTCATCCACCGATAATAATAAAATCTTAGTATATGATATCCTTAATACAGCATGGACTTCAGTAGATTCCTTTCCCGCAGGATTTGTAATAGATGATTTCGTCACCGTATTACATGGTAGCGATCCCACCAAGCGCAGACTCTTTGCAGTCAACGACAAGGGATGGCATCTAATCGAGGAAGGCACCACCGACATCACGGGAACGGTAGGGAGCGCAAGCACCACCTCCACCGCGATAAGTGCCAGGCTGAAGACCCGCTCCTTCACATTCGGAAATATCGATGTAAAGAGTTGGAAGAGGGGGCAGTTGGGATGCGAAGTGAGCAACGGGGATCAGTTCACGATCAAGGTCAATACAATAGACCCGGATCGGACGAACACGGTACACACCGAGAATGCGACAACGAGCGAGGAGAAACTGATTCGCTTTGGAAGTGGCAGAGCGAGAGGTTACGCCGCGAGCGTAGAAGTAGATGTGACAGCCGGGCGGCCTAGCTTTCGCCATGTATCGCTAGAAGCGATAGCGGGCGGAGCGAATGCCAGGAGGGAGATTGCATAGTGGCTATCACCGCCACAGTTACCCGTGGTTTTACCTTCGCCACAGGCGTGGAGGCCGATGCCGCGTCTCTTAATGAATTGGGCGAGCCTACCGTCACCGTAGACTCCATCTCCGCCACCTCCGTTACCCTGGAGAATTTCACCGTAAGCACACTACCCGTAAATGGAACAACGGGCAGGATGATATATGTCAGCGATGGCGATGGTGGCAACCCGTGCCTTGCCGTGGATAACGGCACGAATTGGTTGCGCGTAAACCTCGGAAGTGCGGTGAGCGCCACCGATGCAGACGAATACCTAATGGCAGAATGAACATACTAGAACAAGCTAAGAGGTTTTACGATAAATCAGGCGGTAATATGTTTGCGGATATATCGGCATACTCTGCCAACGGATATGTGTTTATTACCCCTACCACACTACTTCTTGGTAAGGCAGTAAGGACGGACATTGATACACACCCTGACGATCAATGGAATCCACCTGGAGCGGATGCATGGTATGTGCGAACCGCTATAGGGGATGATAGTATAAAAGAATTTATCTCACGCATACCTTACCCATTACCTTTTGTTGGATGGATGCGTGAACTGAAAAAAAGACCAATTAAGTGGTACGACTTTAATCGAATTAATCGGAGGAAATAAACAATGGGCGGCGGATCACCAACTTACAACTATCCTGAACAACCAAGCTACGGCGAGGGCATGGCAGATGCTCTCAAAGCACAGGTCGAGCTACTCACGGGTACAGGAGACTTTGCAAAAACAGGTTCGCTCGAATCCCTCCTTCCGCTCGAAGAGAGTATTCGTAAAAAGACAGCACAGACGGATACGGATATTCTGCGTCAGACCTTGTTGGGTAGCGAGCAAAAGGTAAATGTTGTTAAGGACCCAAAGACAGGTAAATACGGCATACCTGGTGGTAAAGTTGTATCAGATTTAGAAGGCACAGTCTCAAATCGGTTTCAGGTTTTTCTTAGCGATCCTCCGGAAGCCTGGAAGGGGATGGATGTAGGCCGTAAATACGAAATTCTCGATACGGAGACAGGGGCAGTCGTTACCCCTACTATGGAAGAATTTTATTTAAGTAGTGGTCAATTAAAGAAAAACAAAGACGGCACATATACAAAAGGCGATAAATTCAATGAGGCTTTAGCGCAGATAAAAAAAAGGGGTAGTACTTTTACTCCTGAAAGGTTTTTTGATGATATGACTTCTCGGGCCAAAAGCGGGCGAGCAATGGATTTCTATGATAATACTAAAATCAACCAACAACATTTTTCTGATTGGTATAAATATAAAACGGGTGGAGCATCTGAGCAGGACTTAGAAACAGTATTCAACTTTACAAACCCTAATACGGGCGAGCCTTTTGATATAACTGAAGGTAAACAAATTACTGTTCGTGAAGGAGATGGAATGGTTGATCTTCTTGGAGACAAACGCACGGTATCCGAGTTTACCACCCGTCAAGCCACACAGGAAGATGTTGCCGCAGGACTTGCATCCGAAGTAGGTGAATCAATCACAGAAGCAACAGGTGGGCGTAAGGCAGGTTTTGATGCAGAAGGTAACTTTCTTGGTCTTGCGGCACTCTCCGAAGATATACAGCGAGGCAACCTATCCCGCCAACGCGAGGCAGACCTGGCGGATGTTGAGCGCTTATCTGATCGCTATCAGGGAGTAATGGAGGATTACAGACCCGCCGCTACTAGCGGATTGGATGATGCCCGTCTTCTGCTTGAGCAACAGCGCGAAAACCTCACAGGATTACGCAAAGCCACACAAGCAGATGTGGACGCAGGAACTGCAACAGAGGTGGATGAGATGATTCAGACAGGTACCGGATCAGGCGGACCCGTCACAATACCCAAAGATGATACCTATGGAGGCGATGTAACAGGCGCAACGATGGATGCCGCAGAAGTTGCAGATCCATTGAAGTTAACGGCAAACACACAATTCCAGGGACAACTCGCAACAGGTGCGGGTAATGATGACACTCTTAGATCCGCACTTTTAGGAGATGCAAAGACTGCACTAGACACAGGTCTTACGGATCGCGAGCAAGCACAGATCGCAAATGCCGCCCGTGCAAGACAGACTCTCATGGGTAGAACATTTGACCAAAGCGGTGCAATCGCAGAAGCGGAAGCTCGCGTCCAGGAGGATAATGCTCGCCGTATGCAAAACCGCTCATTTGCACAATCCGTACTTGGGCAGGAAGCAGGATTACAGCAGGGCGACATCACTCGCGGTATGGCACAGGAGAGTGAGCAGGCAGGATTACAGCAAAGAACAGACCTCGCCCAAGCACAGATGGATCAACAGGCTAACGCATTTGGTGCGCAATCCACTCAGCAGGCACGAATGGCAAACCAAGCACAGCGTCAACAGGCTAATCAGTTTGGCGTTGGGGCCGAAATGGATGCGGAGCGTCTGAACGAAACACTCCGTCAGCAGGGATTAGCTAATTACATCAATGCGGTGGGTAACCTCGCACGGATGGAAGATCAGTATATGCTCGATCCGTTCCAGGCATTACTTGGACGGGGTGGAGGAGGAAGCCTGCAAGCCGGGCAGTCTGTATTCGGACAGGCGGGCTACGGGCTAAACTCAGGACCGCAGTACCTCAACCCGGAAGCGGGATTAGGATACATCTCCAACATGGCGGCCAATCAGGCAAATATGTATGCCGCAAATGTAGCCGCAGATGCGAGCAGAAGTTCGGGTATAATGAGCGGACTAGGTGCGTTAGGAGGGGGTCTATTAAGTGGAGCCGGAGCCGCCGCAAGCGGAGGTGGGACATTATTAGGAGGTTTCTGTTGGGTAGCACGCGAAGTGTATGGTCCCACAAATCCGGCATGGATGCAGTTCCGCGAGTGGATGTTCACCGAATCTCCGCAATGGTTCTTCGAGCTTTACCGCAAATATGGCGAGCGCTTCGCATCCTGGATAAGCGACAAACCTCGCCTCAAAGCAATTATCCGCAAGTGGATGGACTCTAAAATAGGAGATAAATAATCATGGCAAGACGACCATTCTTTTCAGGTAACTACGGATCCGCGCTCGGCTCAACCGCCAATGCCGCCAACCTCATCGCAAGGGCAGGGGCCACGCAAGGGCAAATGTACGCAAACATGGGCCAACAGATAGGCGGCATGATTCAGCAGTACGGGCTTAATAAGGAGAAGCGTAATAAGCTTCAGGCAACGCTAGAAGGGCAGTTATCCGCTGATCCAAGTATCGTACAGCAACTCACAATGACCGGAGACGAGGATTACGATAAGAAGAACATGAAGCTCTTCAATAAGGTACAAAGCGGAGACGCAAGTATTGCTGACCTGGAGCGTGCAAACGGATTGCTTGCGGGTAAGACAACGCAGGAGAATGCGATGATGAAGAAATCTGCATTTGAAATGTCTCAAGTTGCACAGCAGTTGTTGAATGAAAATCGCAGGCTGAGAAATAAATATGAAGCAGGTACACTTGATGCAAGAGTAGGGGAGCAAAAAGCCCGTACATCGATAACACAAGCTGAGGCGGACTACGCACCGGATCAGCAAGCCTCTACGCTTGCGGCAAAAAGTGCAAGTACTGACGCTACTATACAGAGGACTAAACAGAGCGAAGAGTCTTTTCCTTTAGAGATGGAGAATCTTCGTAGTCAAATTAGATCAAGGAATATTTTTTCAGGTAAAGCCTTAATGGATGCGGTGGGCATACAAGGTAATGCACCCGCTGACTTAGAAAAAAGGTTTTCAGAAATTGCCACTCAACTAAACAAGATCGATGATAGTAGGATAAAAGTTAAAACATCAGGTTTATTTGGTGGTGAAGAAAAAGAAATAACTTTCAAAGACTTTAATGAGAATCCTGACAACTATGCACCTGTAACAAGTGATAGGATTAAGGCATTACAAGCAAGTAAGGACCGATTAGTACAGGAGCAAACAGAGGGAATGTTTGATGTGAAAATTCCTGCTTTTGATCCCGAAACAGGCGAATCTATTTTAATAACTTTGCGTCAAAAAATAGAATATGATGAAGCGAGGAGAAAGAAAAAGGAAGAAGAGGAGCAAGCTTTACAACAAGCTAATCAGATAAATGTACGCTCACAACTCCAAGGTGTAAGGAATTAGAATGCTCGATCCTACTAGGGAATACATATTTGGACAGCAAGAAGAGATTGCTGTACTTGACCCAAATAAGGAATACAATTTTGGAAGCGATCCACAGGAATTATATCGCGAATCGCCTGCAACTTTTGGGGAAAGTGCGATTAGTATAGGACTTGAGGTTATTCCCGCCATACTAGGAGGTATTACTCTCGGCCCAAAGGGTGCTATAGGAGGTTCTGCGGCAGGAAATTACTTTTCACAAAAGTATCGAATTGCACGCGGATTACAGGATAAGGTTGGGCTTGGTGAGCTTGGTGCCGCAACTGCATTAGGTGCTGTACCTGTTGGTAAGTTTGCTAATGTAGGAACAGCGGGCAAAACAGCAATTCGTGCAGGCCAAGGTGCAGGGTTAGCCACAGCAGAACTTACTGCTCGTACTATGATTGACGAGGACCGCGCACCAACGCGCGATGAGATTGCAACCACGCTTTTATTTGGTGGCGTATTCGGTGGTACGCTTGGTGCCGCAGAAGCGAAGTGGATGAGCGACAATATAGGCACAGAGGTCAGCGAAGGCATGACCCGCACAGATGCGGTAAAGGCAATCGGTAAAGATATCAAAGATGCAAACGGAGTTAATAACGCAAAAGTTGGTAGTCCAATTCTTGAGAAAATAGATACTGAAGGATTATCAAATATTAAAGATCCTGAAGAAGTAGCGGATAAATTATTACTAGCTACTGAAGTAAAACTTTTAGATGAGGTGGATACCGCACTAGGCAACTTAGCCAATAGACCACCACTTGAGGAGGGGACTAAATCATTTGACACGCCTACGATGGAGCGCGGCGGGTTGGAGTCATTCTCGCAGTCATCCTTTTCCACTCCAAGCGGTAGGCAGGGAATCCTGGGTGGTGAGCCTGTGATGGAAGATGCGGTAAGTCAGATGGCAAATATACAAAAGACGCTCGATGATGAGATCGCACAGCAAAATGAAATATTTAAACCTATCCTTCGCCAAAACGAAATAGGCGCGCAGAAGCAAACCGAGCTTGGCATACAGCGACTAGGAGACACGGATGAGATTGCTCGAATAAAAGAGCGATTGTCTATACTCGATCACAGGCCAGGTAAGAAAAAGGGATCAAAGAAAGAACGCGCTCGTTTAAACGCTGACCTCAAGAGAATCTACAAGCGTAACGGCATGAACCTCTTGGATCTTCAGGACGATATGCGTAGAGCGCAAATGAGTCCAACTGAGCCTGCTGTTGGTATGCGTGACCGTCCAATGAAGCAAGCCGATCCCATGACTAAAGAGGATAGGATGGCAGAAGGGTTTCTTGGGAAAGGTTACGAAAAGTATTTTTCAACAGCATTTACCGCAGGGACAGGTGCGGTTGGGGTTGCATCTATGTTTACTGAGGATGAAGAGAATGAGATGAAACAGGCAGGATTTCATCCACTAATGTTTGCAGTCTTAGCCGCCGCAGGATTCGGTCCCAAAGCATTTCGTAAATTCAAAAAGACTCCTACCTACAAGAAGACGCAAGCCCAGGTAAAAGCAGACCCGGTAAAAACTGCACCTGATAGCATAAAAGCTGAGAAGATAAACGAGGGGACTGCGGATAATCCGTTTATACCGCCAAGTCGTGCAAGTCAGGCAATGAGGTATGCAAAGGAGTTTGTAAGCGATGCATTAGTTCCTCTTTCCCGTAAGCTTAAAAATATAAGTCCTCAAATAAACGCTATATTTAGACAGCATGAGGGTACAATAAATAAAACGACTCGCGAATACTTAGATCGTACCGCACCTTTCATTACCTCAATGACAAAGCGTCTCAAGGGTAATGAGAAAAAACAAAGAGAGTTTAAACTGCATCTCCTGAATGGAGACATGGCTAAGATCCGAGTCATGCTTGATGACCTAAAAGTATCCGATCAAGTGGGGAAGGAGTTTACGGAAATGCAAAAAGCATTTAGCGATATCCGTAATTACGCCAGGCAGGAGGGTGGTATCGATGTAGGATACCAAGAAGGTTACTTCCCACGCCTTATCAAGGACTATAAATCTTTCAGGTCAGCACTAGCAGGAGACGATTCAAATGCTGTCACAAAAGCACTAGAGGAATACGCACAGAAAGAAGGTTTAGATAGTGTAGAATCTATACCTGAAGGAGTTGCCGCAGAAATAACAAGCAGAACATTGCGTGGATTCCCCGTACAACCTGGAGCATCATTGCCCGGTAACCTCAAAGAGCGTAAGATTGGATTTATCAGGGATGAGCGAATGATTGATGGATACGCAGATCCCGCAGATGCGTTAAAGAATTATGTCGAGCGTACCGTGCAGGCAGTAGAGAGACGCAAATTCCTTTACCGTAATCCCAACGCCAAAGGCGAAGAGGTAGGATTTGAGGGTAGCAAGGATAGACAGGGTGCGGATCTCGGCATGGATATGGAAGTGGATGACACGCTTGCCGGACAAGTGGCGCAGAGACTTCTGAAGGATAGAAATGATTTAAGCCCCGAAGATGTAGAGAAATTAAAGGAGATTATACAGGCTCGCTTTAGCGGCAGGACCGTTGATCCATTTATTCAGGGAGTGAAGAATCTGAACTATATCCAAGTAATGGGTAACTTTGGTTCCGCAATCACTCAGCTTGGCGACCTGGCGTACAGTATTTATTTCAATGGGTTCGATAATACCTTCAAGTCTTTATTTAATCAGAAGGAGAACTTTGATTTCGTAAAATACTTTAATTTAAAGGATCATAATATTGATGCCGCAACAAGCACGGGTGGATTATCAAGTGCGTTGGATAAAGTGTTTACGGTCACCGGACTAAAGAAGTTAGATCAGCTTGCAAAGAATACCACCATGAACGCCTCATGGAAAAAGTATAAAGCCCAGGCAATGAAGAACTCGCAGGCATTGCAGGATGATCTTACTCCCGTGTTTGGAAAAGAGAGAGCAGGGCGGATGGTAAAGGAGTTGCGTGAGAGTAATCCCGCATCAGGCGAGCTACCCAAGGGCGTTGAAGAATTGATTTGGTACAAGTTTTTGGACCTAAATCCTGCCACACTTGGAGAGATGCCTAAGTTCTACAATCAAAGCGGTAATGCCCGTATCATGTACATGCTTAAAAGTTTTACCGTAAAACAATTTGATGTATTCCGGGAAGCCGCACAAAAGGACATTGATCGAGCAAACGAGTTTTACAAACAGGGCAACAAGAAGCAGGCCGCAAAAGCCGCCGCTGAAGCAATATCTAAACTCATGGGACTTGGCTTAGTCTTTGGAGCCGCAAATGCGAGTACCGATATGATTAAGGATACGCTTTACGGCAGACCCATAAAGCGTGACGAGTTATTCGAGGATAATCTTTGGAGACTAGCGGGTATCAACCGTTACATCGTAAACAAAGCAAGACGCGAGGGACCTGCAAAAGCCACTCTTGAAATGCTCTTACCACCTACCGCAATCTTCGACAGAGGATGGCAGGATATCAGCGCTATAGTGGGCGATGGGGAGTATAAGGGAGCAATGCTCCAGGGGACTCCGCTCGATATGGTATATTGGAAATATCTCGGAGGACTTGACAAAATCCAAGACAGCAAGTAGCGTCTTAGCACAAGGTATATCATAGTACCTTTTCTTTCTTAAGGACCGTCTTTTAACCGAGGCGGTTCTTTTTTTAAAAAAATCAGAAAAGTGCTTGACGACAAATAAATCGTATGATTGTAATCCCATAACGCTTCATGTGATTAGGAGGAGCATGTGACATAAACTTTTCTGTCAACTTACATAAAGTTTTCTGTCAGTTGACTCTTAATCAATTGGTTCGGGGTTCGAGTCCCCGGCCCGGTACCAAGTAGCATTGGTCGTGAATGCGTAATACAATACGCAATAACCATATATTAAAAAAATTCACGCCATGTATACTTTACAAGAATCCGCAGTTAGTTTACACGATTCCGTTACCCCTATGATATCTGATAACGGATTTATTCGCTTTGAAGGTGTACGGAAACAATTGCCCATCCCGCAACTCTTCGAAATCTACATAACGCAAACGCTAGTCGCAAAGCGACAGGCGAACCCCCGCACCAAGCGCAATAATGTTCTACGCATGGAGCAGATCCTGAAAAATTACGGAATCGATCCCGCGGATTCAGACATATCCGCATTTGCTAGTGTAACGGGAGCGGGGATTCCGATCTGCGATGATTGGGTAGCTCGGCGCGGGAGTAATGAGATGCGTCAGGCGAGAAGTATTTTCAGTAAGGCGTGGATCAAGAGGTATAAGCAGTTAGATATTAATACTAAATGGTTCAATAATTGGATCGCGTTGAGTTTGGAGGGCGTGCAGGTCACGCCATTTGATGCGAACCGTAAGGAGTTGGACAAGATCCGCGAGGCGTGCGAAGCGCTGAAGGAGTCTGACCCTGAAATGTATTTGATGTACGCATTAGCGTACGGATTGGGTCTTCGGAGTAGTGAAATCCAACGGGCAAGGTTTGATGATCTGCACGAAGACTTTGATGGAAACAAACTGATAAGGATACATAGTCCCAAAAGCGGTGGTGAATACCAGGATCGTCCCTGCGATCCATCGTGGTGGGAACTTATCAACTCCCATAAAACATCGAACGATGCTTTAATCGTTCCGTGTCAGGAGGACCGCATAACGCGCGAGTTTCCATCTTTCTTAAGGCGGAGGTGCGGGGTGGTGGATGATCGCCCCGTACACCGTCTGCGGAAATACTGCGGTCACCGGGTGATGAGGAATAATGGGAATAATGCTTTTGTGGCGAGTAAAGCGCTCGGTCATTCAAGCGTGGAGATCACCTCCCGTGTGTATGTTGGAATGCCTACGATCCAACGGAGCTTTTAGTAGGACTTAAAATTTCTTGCCCAAGAAACAATGCGTCATAAAACCACAGAAAAAATAACTACAGATGACTACAATACATACCACATCGGTAATGGACGGTCTTCGCTTGGAGCATGAAGGCGGGAACGAAATTACGATAACAGCAGAAACGCCCACAAAGGTGGGCATAGATGTTCTGATTAAAGAACTACTTACTTTTTTACCATCTTCAGATGGAGAGGTAGCGGGAGAGAATGTTCTTCTGCCCCCTCATCAAGCGCCTCACAGGCGGCTTTCAGTAATAGATCAAATACCTGGGCCTGCATAAGCCCGGTGCTATCACTAACTGCTTTAACTTTGTCTCTGACTGAAGGTGAAAGCCTCAGAGATACAGGCTTTGTGAGTATTTGTCGTCCCATGTGGACAATAAAAACAGATAACTACACGCAAATACAACAAAAAAATAACAAATAATATAAAAATAATAATGGGATTCTTAGATAACATACAAGATGTTCCGCAAAGCTCTTCGAGCGGAGGCGGTAATTATATGAAATTAAAGCAAGGTGCGAATCAGTTTCGCATAGTTGGATCTTCCGATGATGGTGGAGTAATTCAGGGTATGCTAGGTTGGGGAACTACCGCTGATGGTGGAAGAAAGCCTTATCGTTGGAAGATAGGAGAGGATACCCCCGAAGGCGTAGAGGATAAACCAAAACAATTCCTAGCAATGATTGTATGGAACTACGAGGAAGAGAGAATTCAGATCTTGGAGATACCACAAGTTGGTCTTCGCAAGGAGTTAATCACGCTTGCGAAGGATGAGGATTGGGGAGACCCACGCAAGTATGACTTGAAGATTGTCAAGAGCGGTGAGTCAAAAGAAACATCCTATGCGATGACTCCAAGCCCGCATAAGAAGCGTAGCGATGAGATCAATGCGGCGGTAAAAGCTATGAAGATAAACCTCGAAGCTTTGTTCACCGGGGATGATCCATTTGCGGAGCCTACTCCTGAAGATAAGGCAAAAGAGGAGGATCCATTCTGATGGCGATTGGCGACATAAAAAAGATAGTGGCTGATTTCATGGGGACCACGGTGGATGAGATCAACTCCCGTAATCGTTTCAAGAATGTGGCGTTAGCTCGTCAGATAGCGATGTTCTACTCGTATCTGTTGGGCAATACCCAGGAGGAAGTGGCTGAGAAGTTTGACCGAGTCCACACCAATGTGACACATGCGGTGAAGAAGGTAAAGCAATGGCGTGAGTGCGATCATGAGATTCGTGCAATGCTTGAAGGCATCGAAAGCGAGTATCCCCAACTGAAAGGATTGTCATGCTAAAGGATGGTATTACTAACGCAGAGTACCACGGGTCGGGCGAGTTATCTCGCTCGACTGCGTGGAGTCTCTCACAAACCTGCCCCGCAAAGGTGAGGTATGACATAAATCATCCAAAACCAAGCAGTCCTGCCTTGGTGATAGGGAGTGGATTTCATACTGCTACCCTGGAGCCTGAGAAATTGGATGATGAGTTTGCGGTCAAACCAAGTGAGATTGACGGGCAGGGTCCGAGAACCAAGCACTACAAGGAAGCGTTCGAACTTATGCAAAAGAGTGAACCGGATAAGCAATGGCTCGCTCCTGCGGATTACGATCTGATTCTCGAAATGGCGGGAAGTGCATTGGATAATCCTGTTCTTCGACACTACATGGCGGATATTGATAAGGTAGTGGAAGGCACGGGATACTTTGAGATGGAAGGTGCCAAGTGCAAGGTAAGACCTGATTTGTATATCCCCGGCGCGGGTGTGGTGATTGATTTAAAAAGCACACAGGATGCATCCAATAGAGGATTCACCAAGAGTGTGCGTCAGTTTGGGTACTTATTTCAGGCATGTTGGTACATGCACGCCTTGCGATTACTCGGAGAGAAACCCAAGCAGTTCGTATTCATTGCGGTTGAGAAGACAGCACCATACGCTACTGCGGCCTACACCATAAAGGAGAGCGATATTAACAAGCAATTCTCCAACATGGAAAGAGCGTGCCAATTGTGGGCCACCTGCCAATCAAGTGGCATATGGCCAGGGTATAGCGACATGGTGGAAACCTTGGATCTCGGATCGCAGATCACGAATAACCGATTAAACATTTCGCAATTGGCGGATAAGTTTGGGGTCAGTCGTACCTATGTTTACCGGATCATAGAATCATACGAGCTACATAGCGTAACGGTAGGCAACAGGCGTACAATAGACATAACTGATTTCGCCAATGCGGTGAGACGCGACTCGGAGGGAAAGGCGGCATGAATAAGATCGAACATATGGAAAAGGCATTGCAATTGAGTATGGAGCATTTGAGTAAAGCAGATACATTTGCGGCACTTACTGTTCTGCAAGCATGTGTGTGCCAAGTGGTGGCTTATTTAAAGAAGGAAGACATGGACGCGGTCAGCGATCCTGATCTCATCCTGCACTTCGAGGAAGATTGCGGAGACGAGGAGGAGGAAACATGAAGCTTACAATAGGGATAGACCCCGGTAAGTCCGGTGGGTACGCCATTGCTTGGGGAGGACAGCACAAGATTGCGTTGCATACCCTTGATGAGGACTTCGAGTTTGTGGAGCATATGCAGGACCTTAAGGACCATCCGGATGTGACGAGCATCGAGGCTGTGGTGGAGCATGTTCCTCCCTTTGCGGGGAAGATGATTCCATCAAGCACTAGCTTCAAGCTTGGTACTAGCTTTGGATTTCTTCAAGGCGTACTCAGGGCATTGGAGATTCCGTTTGTCCTGGTGCGTCCACAGGAGTGGCAAAAGGGACTGAGCGGGTTAAGTGGACTAACCTCAAATAAGCGCAAGAAAGCGCTCATGAATCACGCCAAGCAATTCTTTCCCTCAACCAAGGGACTAACACTAAAAACAGCAGATGCCATTCTAATTCTGAGGCATCATTTAAATAATAATAAATAAGGAGAAAAATACTATGGGAATACCACAAATAAATGAAGAGTTGAAAATAAGTGATTATCTGTACGATCCGAGTCGCGATATATATGCATCGATAAGGACTATACATCCAAAGGTGGCAGAGCAGATTCTACAAGCAAAGGCAAGCAATCGAGCAATAAGTAGATCAACCGTCAATATGTACACAAAATACATGACTGATGGATGTTGGATTCTAAACGGGCAACCTATTATATTTTCCGATAATGTTTTAATTGATGGACAGCATAGACTATCTGCCTGTGTAAAGAGTAGGATACCACTAGAAGCGCTCGTAGTTGAAATAGGAGACAGGAGGGCATTTAGGACGCTTGATCAAGGTAAGCGCAGAAGTGGCGCAGATGTGCTTGGAATAGATGGGTATACAAATACCTCAGTTCTTTACAGCGCACTTTGTATATTAGAGAAGATCGCTAGGGATGGTGAGCTTGGATATAATCAGACGGGAGGATCTGCCAAAGTAACCATACCAAACCATGAGATTGACTCGATAGTCACAAAGTACCCAGGTATAGAGGAGTCCACTAAGTTAGCTAGAACTTTTGTAAAAGGCCTTAAAACTAGAGTAGGACCAATTGCTGTACTGCATTATCTTTTGCGTCAAACAGAGTTAGAGTATGCTCCATTTGGTGACAAGGATGCATCTTCATTTGCGGATCAATTCATGGATACTTTGGCAACAGGTATGGGATTACAAAAAGGAGATCCGATTCTTTATTTCAGGAATGCCTTGATAAAAAGAATATCTGAGAAGGAAAAAACAGCACCGCATTATATAATTAGGGGAGGCATTCTTACTTGGAACAATTGGATTAGAAATAAGAAAGTTACCAAGTTTGTCTTAAAGGCAGACCCACGGATTCCTTCTGTACTTAAGCCACTATAATTATCATGGATGGGATAAGAAATGTACTTAGGTTACTACTTCATGGACTGCTTTTTGCAGTCTGTGGGGTAGTATTTTTCACAATTATCATAGGACTTGTTTGCACAATTTTAGGATTATAATGACAGACGAAATACAGAAAAAGACAGAACTGCGCATCAAGGTTCCTCAATGGATAAGTGATCTTTTGAAAGAGCATTGTGATCTTTATGGAGTTACCGCAGTTTCCACCATTACTCCACTCCTGGTGGAGTATCTGCGGCATCCCTCGCGCGTGCGCGACAATTGTTCCAATTGTTTTAATATTAGATATAGCGAAAAATCCGCGGTTAGTGGAAAAAAGAAATCAAAAACGAGGGCATCAAAGATCCCCTCTAATTTTGCCCCTCCCAAAGATATTGCTGAGAAGGAAGGACTCGATCATGAGAAAGCGGTTTCCATCTTCGTGGATTGGGCAAAAGGGAAGGGACATACTCAGGCTGATTGGATTGCCACATATCGGAATGCGTGCAGGAGATGGATCAAGGAGAAGATGCCACAGGGAAATAACGATCCCATTCTCAAAGAGGTCACAATTCCTGAGTATGAGGACGAGGAAGAGTTTTGATGGATTTCTTGGTATCAGAACAAGCGGTCCTAGCCGCATGTCTCCGGGATGACACAAATCTCTCCACCGCCACCGCAGTTGAGCGCTTAACGGAGAATGACTTCTCCTCGCCCGCGCACCAAGCGATATTCCGTTTGATCGCAGAGCGATCCGAGTTAAACGAGGTGGATGTGGCGATTGAGTTACCTGAGTATTCCTCGGAAGCTCTTGAACTCGCAGAGAAGTATGGCGGAGGACAGGTGGAGAGATATGTGGATCAATTGGTGGAGTCGAGGAACAGACGCGAGGTGGAACGGGCAATCATGGTATCCTCGGATATGCTCAAACAGAATAAACAATCAGATGAGATTGCCTCGGAGTTTAATCTGAGAGTGGCCAAAGCATTAGCGTCAGGCAAGGGACAGGTAAAAGTGGGGACCGCCACAAAGGAAGCACATTCTGAGTTTCTTTCCATAGATGCGGGAGAATCATCCGCAGTAAGCACAGGATTCAAACGATTGGATTTTTGTCTGAGCGGAGGATTTCAACCGGGTAAGCTTTATGTCCTAGCCGCAAGACCTGGAGTAGGGAAGTCAGGACTCGCATTGCATTTCTCTCATGAGATTGCGAAGAGGGGATACCGTGCAAGCTACGCATCCCTGGAGATGAGTGCCTCGGAATGTGCGGGACGGTTACTCTCCCGCGAGAGCGGGGTTGCCCGTCCACGCATGAAAGGGGATCTTCTCCCCGCCCATCGCAAGAAGCTCGAAGATGCCACCAAGAGAATGCAGGGATGGCCCATAACCTTCAAGGATGACAACAAGGCCACGCTAGACTCGATCCGCGCCTTCTTGGCCCAGGAGCGAGTGAAAGGAGATGTCGGGCTTGCGGTGATCGATTACCTGCAATTGGTGAGCGCTCCGGGTTATGACTCCCGTGTGCAGGAGATCACCGCTATTTCTCGTAGCCTCAAGCAGATCAGCATGGAGCTACAGATTCCCGTGCTTGCCCTTTCTCAATTATCAAGACAATGCGAGATCAATAACAGAAAGCCCATGCTCTCCGATCTGAGAGACTCCGGGAGTATCGAGCAGGATGCCGATTGCGTGTTTCTCCTATCCGTGGATGACAAGGTGGATGAAACGAAAGACCGTATCAATTGCCACATTGCCAAGAACCGTGGCGGAGAGACGGATCTCAAGGTCATGCTTGGATTTGAGAAGAGTACGGGCAATTGGACAACATCCTTGGGTCAAAAAGAAGAATCAAAGACTTGGTAGACTACAGATGGACACAAAAAAGCACGATAGAAGCTCAGGAAGGCATCAAATCGTGCTTTTTGGGGGTAGGGTCTGATAGATTAGACAGATTTTACCGCCAAAACGCTTTCTAGGTGCCTTCTTGGCGATTTCTCTTATTCCACCACTCAATCACCCTGGGCGCGAACCTCATCGCCAAAAAGACGAGGAGGCCCAACGCCAGGCGCGCAATTGTGTCGGACTCGTTTGGTTTAGTCATGGTTTTCTCCTTCTAGTTTCGCAATCAAATCCTTTACCTCTTCGCGAACATACAAAGCGTAACCAAGAGGTCCGTCCATATCATCAACTTGCTTCCAATCGGAAATCATATCGTCAATGCAAGACCATTCTTTTAAAAGGGTAATAACGCGAATTACATCTAGTTTATCGTCATCAGTCATTGGTTTCTCTTTCTCTTCAATAAGTCTCATTATCGTATCCTTTCTAGTTCAGTCTCGACCTCTTTCTCCCACTCATCAATCCACTCCTGATCGTCCCCATGAACATGTGCTTGCGAGCGCTTGAAGGGTATCTTTTCGTACAGATCCGTTTCGAGGTCTCTTATTTTATCCTCTAGGTCTTGTCGCTCTAGGTCTTTCTCGTTAAAGTAGCTCATCCCTCACCCCCCTCTACTTTGGCGAGGACCTCACGGAGTTTGTCGCGCTCCAGGTCTGCGCCACTATCCCCGCTATTGATTAAGTGGGTAAGACATTTCTCGAACTCCCTGCATTGCTCCAATAGCTCCGGAGCCGCCGCGATCAATCGCGCGTTGGCGTGCGCTTCTTTCCATCCGTCCGTAGTGCGTGCAATGACGCTATCTTTTGTGCCTACCTCGAAACGCAACCCCGTGCTTTCTCCTGGAGTGCAATCCTCGATTTGCCAAGGTCCTGGCGTGTGTGTGGCGTGTTTCTCTTTTGTTGTAATCATAGTATTTTCTTTCTCTTTGGTTTTATAGGTTAAATGTTAATTGCACTTTCTCGCGCTCCGTGAGTCTCACATGTGCGCGTTTCTCCTTAGCGCGGATCGGCGGGACCGTTTCACGGTCGGAATGATCAACCGCTTTCTCCTTCTCCTGGAGCGCTTTCCGCTGTTTCTCTCCCATCTCGATCAATTGACTGACCGCTTCCGCGAAAAGGTTAGATGCGTGCTTCATGCTAGTTTCTCCTTTATGAGTATTCTTTCCGCAAGTTTTGTGCTCTTGTGCAAAGTCAGGAAACCAAAACAAGCGCGCAGGTTAGTTGCTAAAATGTGCTTGTTATCATGCATCATACACATGCTAGCATAGCCTTTCCCAAAAACACTTTCCTCATTGTAAATGTCTATAAAATCTAGCACGCCATTTTTTTGACGCGTCCATTTAAAGTTATCTAATTTCATGCGAGTTTCTCCTTTATTGTTTGAAGTAATTCCCAAGCGCCTACCATAGCCCAAGGAGCAAGGATGATTAGTGAAATGATGTAATGTGCTTCCATTTGTAGTCTAAGCCTCGCAAGTTTCTTCCGTCTCAACATGCTCTTTCAATTCATCCCAATCGATTTCTTGAAGGTCTAGCATGTCCGCGAGTATCTTATCACATACATTATCGCTATTAGCTAAAGAGCTTGCCCGCTCCTCAAGCTCCTCCTTGATCCAATCAAGATCACTTTGCGTATGTGGTTCGTACCACAAGTTAATCAACCAAGTAGAGCGATTAGTCCAACCATTGTAATTAGTAATTGTCATAGTATTTTTCTTTCTTTCTATATCCACTTAATTGCGAATATACATACCTTCTAAACTACAGAAGACTGCAATGCAAGCAAATAAAACAAAAATGTGTTTTGTAGTTTATTACTATATAAAAGCGCGTCCCTATTAACGCGGGCCAACGGGCCGGTTCCCGGCCATATGGCCAACCGTTTGAACAAATACCCGGACCAAGCGAAAAAGAGGAAAGCGCGGGAACCAGGGAACCGGGAAAGCGGGGAAAGCGATTGACGCAAATCGAGGGGAAAGCGATTGACGCAAATCAACAGAATGTAATGCATTTCTGCACCCATGGCTAAAAAATCACTATTGCAAGTTACTTGCATTAAGACATTGCACGCAACCCGGCAAACCAAGCAAACCCGGTCCCCGCAAACCAAGCAAACCCGCTTAAAACCAAGCATGTTTTCCCGCTTTCCTGGCGTGTAATTGCGTAAATCGTTGCTATTCAACGCTATCGTTTAGCATGTGACTTAGAATCACGCGCTAAATCGAGACGCGAGCCACGCCTAGGGGGGGAGGGGGTCGCCGCTCGTCCGCGCTAATTCTGTATTATCATCACCACCCCGCATAATTTTTTCGCCATACGCTTTTCACGCAACTCCTGCCATATGTTTTTCCCCGCAATCCTGCACCAAGCGTTTTAGCGTTATGATGCCATCCCCCCGCACCAAGCGGTAGTCTTTGCTTATACGCGGATCGGTTCCCGATCATACGCTTCCCCCGCACCTTGCGAATACCTGAGTATCCGTATGTAGTTGCTAGGGCGTTTTAAATAGATCCCACGCCTCGCGGTACTTTTCGTGCTTTGCCTTGGAGGAGGGGTTATGAGCGTAGAGGGATATGCGCAGGGCTTGGTTTATTTCGAGGCATGGTATTATGTACCAAGTGGGTATGGCTTCGACATAAGCGGCAAGTATATCGACCTTGGTGCAATCGATGGTCATTTTCTTGGAAGTACCTGAAGCGGTGGTGACCATATATCTGCCCTGTCCTTTATTTGCTTTATCAAATACTTTATCCTTAGTGCCTTTTATTTGTACTTTGAATATTTTGCCCGCTTGGTTCATGACTAGGCAATCCTGTGGGAGGTAATCGCCCAGGGGTGTAAATACTTCGAGATTACGGGCTAGAGCTTCGGTGAAGAAAGTTTGTTCGTAGAGGGATCCTCTACGCTTCATCGGATATTTCGATGACCTTATCCTCGGAGGCTTCCTTGGGGAGGGAATCTGTGGCCTTCTTGGCACCCTTGAGGATTGATCGTACCTTATCCGGGGTCATATCGGAGGCACCTAGTTTTACATTGGCAGAAGCGGTGATGTTTGTGGGTCTGCCGTTAATGGTCATGAGTTTGTCGAAGAGGACTGAGAGGGTATAGGCGAGGTTTTGTGGGGGTATCTGATCGAGTTTTTCGTGGATGAGGTTGAGATTGTCTCCGACTATGGCGGATAGTTTGTTGGATACGGCGTTTAGATATTCCTGCTCGGTCATCTCCAGGCGGTAGCGCAGGAAGTGGCGAGTATAGTCCTGTATATCCTTTTGTTTCTTTGTGGGGTCGTTTGCCTTAGCCTGGAGCTTGCGGGTTTCGGAAGCTGCATTTGCTTTCTTCATGGCTATTTTTGCGGCTGAATCGATGATATCGTTTTTTAGGTCCTTACGGAGCGCTTTCACGGTGGCTTTATTACCCATGATTTATTTTTTTGCACAAAAGGGTTGACAGGTCAATGCATAAACTACAGAAGGTGACACATGGATACGGAAAGGGCGGGAAAGATTTTGGAGAGGCATGGTCTTACGAAGAAGGCGTTTGCTGATATGATGGGGGTTAAGCCTAGTACCGCGAGGATGGCGTTCAGTCTGAAGAGGTTTAGCAAGAAGATGGTTGCCAAGTTGGAGGAGTTGGAGGGCGAGTTGGTGGTTGAGCAGGAGTTGGCGGAAGTCGATGAGATGATAGACAAGGCCCAGGAGAAGAGGGTAAGTATTATTGAGGGGATGGTAAGGCAGAGTACGGGGAATGCTATTGTGCAGGAGGCTAGGATATATGGAGTGCCTAAGAATAGGTTTCTGAGGTTAATTGAGTTTGGGGATGGTTCGCATGGTAAGTTTAAGTGCAAGCCCGGTAAGTATTTGAAGTTGGGAGAGAGTGTGCAGGTGAGGCATTTGGATAGGGATATGTGGGAGATTGCTTGATGTGGATAGTACCCAAAACATTATCAGCTTTTGTACCGGATACGGAGGGATTGAACTTGGACTTAGAAGAGCGGGCGTGGATGTTAGAGTCGTCTGCAATGTGGAGATCGAAGCCTTCGTCCAAGCAAACCTGGTTGCGAAGATTGAAGAAGGACGAATGGATGACGCGCCTATCTACTCGGATCTTAAAACCTTCCCTGCACGAATCTTTCGAGGAAAAATTCACGGCCTCATTGGAGGATATCCCTGTCAGCCATTCAGTTCAGCAGGGAAGCGAAAAGGAGAAGACGACCCAAGACACTTATGGCCCTACATCCGACAGCACATCCGGGCAATTAGACCTGTTTGGTGCTTTTTCGAAAATGTCCGAGGCCACACCACGATGGGGCTATGGCGAGTCCTGTCCGATTTGGAAGAAGATGGTTACCGAACGGAGTGGGGACTGTTCTCAGCGGAGGAAACAGGCGCGCCTCACCAACGCATCCGAGTGTTCATCCTGGCCCACACCGCGAGCCGGGAACCCCGGCAGTCGCAAGCCCGGAACGGGGGGCAAGATACTAGCGGAGGAAGCGAAGAAGAATTGGCGGACTCCAAGCGTTGCGGAAGTGCAGAATCAATGCAACTCAACGCAGATTTATCTACAAAACCAAGTGGGTGCGACAGAGAAGAAGGGCAAGAATTGGGACCAACACGCTGGCCCGCCCGCCCCGGAGAAGAGCAGTACGAGTGGGAAGAACCACGGGTCGTGGCCGACCGCTCGGTCAAGCGATGCGGAGGGCGGAAGGATAAAGACGGAAAGGACGGAGAAGGGATTTCGGAGCAAGAGGGAAAAGAGCGATCAATACTTCGGAGCAAAATTGAGGGATGCGGCGGAGATGGAGAAACCACCCACAATGAAGCTCAATCCGAATTGGGTGGAGCAGTTGATGGGCTTACCCATCGGGTGGACAGACTTAGGCTCCTGGGCAACGGAGTCGTCCCACAAACAGCAGAACTAGCGTGGAGAACTTTATGGCAAAGAATTTAAGAGCAGTCCTTCCTGTGGGCTTAACGGCGCTAGGAAAACAAGGATACCTCCGCGACACTCGGCGGGGAAGGATTGCTCTGCATTTAGTATGAGAATTACAATAGAGACAGACGATAAGCAGACCGTCACGATTGAGCGCAAGGGATACATACAGGTGCATGATTACATCGAGGTATTCAAGGGTGCGTTGGTGGCTATAGGTTTTCATCCAAGGTTATTGGATGAGCATTTAAATGAGGGTGAATGGTATGAGGAAAGTGATACTACTGATAGCATTACTCATTAGCGGCTGTGCAAAAGACCCGCACCCCGAACATATTCCTGGTGTGAGTTGCCCGAAGCCCGGTCATGGAAAATGTCCTTTTGGATGCGATGGATGACATGGATTATCTATATGGCACACTTCTTAGCACGGAAGAGATCAACCGTGGATGGCAAAGGTTTTGGTCGAATTGCGAGTTACGCTACCGCGAGGGTGAGCGAGATCCCGATTGTCCGCCCAATACCTGGAGGACTGATATTCAGCGCAAGATGCCCAAGGCTAAGACGGAGTTGAATTTTAAAAATGAACGCAAAAAGAAAATTAATACATGAATTAAAGAATACTTTCCATAGATGGGAAGAGGAGAGTGATTTGTTCGATGATAGTATTATCGATGCGTGCAAGAAGGCATTACGGGAATACTACGATGAGCAGGTGATCTCTTTTGATAGTGATATCGAGTTGGTGGAAGACGAGGAAGAAGAGGAGGAATGAATGTGTATAAACCAACGGGGGAGAAGATGGAGAGTTGGCCCCAATGGGTGGGTCGTTTATCCGAGGATAATCTCGAATTGAAGAAGAAGGTGGAGCAGTTGGAGAGGGAGAATGCGGAACTAAAGAAGAGATGCTGTGATTTATTTAGCGAGGTAATCGAGGCAAAGGCGAGTCATGCAAAGTGAAAGTACCACCGGGATGGAATCCGATTTTTTGGAAAAAGTATGGGCGAGCAATACCACTATCTGTTCAAAACTTACCACGACCCGACTTGAAAAGCCTGGGTCCCCCACCATCGAAATTCGACCAAGAAACATTGGAACGGATACGGAAGGCTTCTGTGTCGGAGAAGCGCAAATCCCGGTCCAAACGCTCAAAGAAGCAATAGTGGTGGGTATGGAGATACAGGCGAGGGCATGAGACCCAAGTACGAGACACAGGCAGACCTCGATAATGAGAAGGAGGTATGTGGATTTCTGAGCAAGGTATGGGATTGTGTGTTCCATAAGCTTAATCCTGTGAAGTACAAGGTGGATTTCCTGATTGAGAAGGGTGATCACTACGGATGGGCGGAGTTAAAGTGTTTAAATATTAACTACGGGCAATTCCCGTTTATGATTTCGTACAAGAAGATCGAGGCGGCCAAGCAGTTATACGAGACAAGCGGTAAGAAATTTACTCTGATTTTCAGATGCAAGGATGCATTATGTTTTCATACATGGGATTTCAGTAAGGATTATAAGTTTGAACTAGGAGGCAGGACGCGAGCAACCCGTGATCCCCAGGATATAGAACCAATCTTCCGTATAGACCCAAAGGATTGCACGATAGTGGAGGGGTATGCCTAAGATAACTTACGCAGATGAGGTAGATGCTCACTTTGGTATCCCCTGGATAAATGATTTAAAGTATGAGAAGGGCGAGCTTGCCTGTGCATTATCGAGCGAGGAGATCGATGCCTTACCGCAGGAGCGCGCGGAGACCTTGTCCCGTTTGATATTGGACCAACCGGAGTCGGAGAAGGAAGATCCAATCCAATGGGGTTGGACTCTTCCGGGATGGAGACGGGTGATGGATAATTGGAAAGATAATAAGATCCATGTGGTGCTTGGTGGAAACCGGAGTTCCAAAACAACTTTCGCGTCCCGTCTGCTTGTGCATATGGCACAGACTATTCCTGAAGCAGAGATTCGTTCTTTGCATGTTTCGGAGGAGCGCAGTATTTCGGATGCCCAAAGGTACATATGGGAAGCACTTCCCATGAGGTACAAACGGGCAAAGAAGAAGAGCGAGAACCATTCCTTGCAGTACACACAGAAGAATGGATTTAACTCCGCCAAGGCGATCCTACCGCCAACCACACCAGGTGCGGAACGGGGGAGTACAATATCTTTTAATAACTACAGGCAGTATCAGGCAGATCCACAGATATTCGAGGGATGGTCAGCACATTGCATCCACATGGATGAGGAGGCACCTGAGAGTATCTTTGAAACATTGGTAGGTGGTAGAACGGTGGATTACCACGGACGGGTGCTGTTAACTTTCACGACATTGCAGGGGTGGACCCCATTGATTAATAGTCTGTTGAAAGGAGCGGAGACTGTGGAGTCGCGATACAGCGAATTGATGGGTCGCGAGCTACCCGTGGAACAGGTGTCGATGAATTGGCCTGATTGTCGAATTTATTATTTTTGGTCTGAGATGTCCCCTTTTGTTGACTACAACGAACTGATCCGAACCTACTCCAAACAACCGCAGGAAGTGAAGCTTGCCCGCCTATACGGCATCCCAAGCAAGGCGATGGAGGGGAGATTCCCTAAGTTCAGCAGAGACACCAATGTCGTCCCCCATGAACGAATCCCCTTCATCGCCGATCCTACGGTACGGACTACCCGGTACTTCGTGTGCGATCCCGGTGGGAGTAAACCGTGGGTGGCGATATGGGCGGCAGTCCTGGAGGATGGTACGATCTATGTGTACCGCGAGTTCCCTGATTCATCGATGGGCCAATGGGCATTACCACATGTGAATGGGTTGGGCAAGAGCGTGGGGAAACCGGGTCCTGCACAGCGTCCGCTTGGATGGGGATATGCCGCATACAAGGAGCATTTCGAGGCGTTGGAGCAAGGCGAGGATATCTTTGAGCGAATTGTTGATCCCCGCATGGGAGCCGCCACGGTGCGCGAGAAGGAGGGGGAGAGTAATATAATTAACACTATGGCGAACCTTGACTTTGTTATGCGACCTGCACCGGGCGTGGAAGTGGAGGCGGGTATTGCGAAGATCAACGATGCCCTGGCATGGGATGATACGGAGCCGATGTCGGAGAAGAATAAGCCAAAACTCTTTGTGTCTGACAGGTGTGATAACTTTATTACCTCGATGCTTGAATATACGGGCAGTTCCCGTCAGGAGCATTTTAAGGACTTTGTTGATACTATCAGATACCTAATGGTCAGCGGACCTGACTATGTGGGCGGTGGAAGCCTTATGTGTACAGGTGGTGGAGGATATTGACTTGCCATGTCAACTACAAAAGGTTACATTATGCTACGCATATGCAGTCTGCCGCCGATCCCGAACTTTTATATGTCAGTAAGGAGCCTGATGTTGACTATCTTGCGGAAACTTATCGCAGGACTCAGTCGGAGTTGGGCGAATGGTTAGACCGTAGACAAAGAGATTACGATGTAAGAAACTGCTTATGGGCAGGGAAGTCGGATGATTTCAAAAAGCACTCCCACCTAAGTTCCACCGGAGATGTATTTCCGTGGGATGGGGCCTCCGATCAGGAGATCCGCATGGTGGATAATCAGATAAATAAGTGCGTGGCGATGTCCTGCAATGCGGTAAGATCCGCACATATCGTGGCTACCCCTGTGGAATCAGGTGATATCGAGCGTGCAAATGTGATATCGATGTTCCTGCGATGGTTAATGAACTCCAAGATGGAGGAGTTTTACGATCAATTGGAACTCGGACTTAACCACTTTTTCGAGAAGGGCCTGATGGTCCATTATGTTTATTGGGATTCCAAGGAACTTAAACAGCAACAAACCATCCGCCTGGATGAGATCGCACAGGTACTT
>Ga0222719_10001272_pt1 | contig 24723 bp, 16 predicted proteins | sample C33_34DmetaG_FD_165039 | JGI IMG/M metagenome (GOLD analysis project Ga0222719, IMG submission 165039) | Estuarine water microbial communities from San Francisco Bay, California, United States - C33_34D | ecosystem: Environmental > Aquatic > Marine > Unclassified | place: USA: California...
TAGTATATTGTTCGCCTGCGTGAATATATTCTAACATTATTATTTCGTCTGTAATTTCACCTGCAAACGCATTATCTACTATTGCCTGTTGATTTCTATTATTAATTGTTGCTTCTCTTGGAATTTCTGTGTCGTCGACGCCGTCTGCAATTGCTCCGTAACTACCGTATGAGTTGTTTCCGTTTGTTGCACGAATCTTGCCTCCGTTTTCTGCGAGATATCCAATTACACAATAGTAAGTAAACACTGATACAAGTTCTGCTCTACCGTTGTTTGTAACCCAAGCACCGACGCCATCACTTAGTACCTGTGTAAAGTCGTTAGATACCATTGACTTGTTGCCGCCGTTGTGTAGTGCTCCGTCGATCTTTTGTCCAGTACAATTATTACCTATGGTTGTTACGCCTTGTATATACGGAGATCTAGTTAGGATCCATGTTCTGTTGTCGTCTGGTCCCCAGCCCGGATCTAATGAACAAAATGATCCACCTGTTGGTCTTTGATACAAGTCAAATACTCCAGGAGGATTAAGCGTTCCGTCAAGTCCACCAATAGTACAATTACGTACACCAGTAGCATCTCTCAAATAAAACATATCGTCAAATCTACTACCTGCTACACTATTAGCCCAGCGTCTTGCTGCTAACACACTTTGATAATTTCCTTCGTACTGAAGATCGTGTCTCCATCCTCTTAAGAAACTTCTAAATCCTACCTTGAGCCACTCATCGTCATAATAGTTATATTGTGAATAGTTTTCATTTAAAAATGCAATAGCTTCTGCTACTAAAAATTCTGTATTGTTAAAAATTGCAGTAGATGTATTTTTTCTGCTTTGATTATTTGTAAGATTGTTTGTGCCGGCGATAACTGGATCAAACCCACCGACGCCTAATTGGTATTCTATTTTACCTGAAATATCACTTATAAGAGCAGAAAGCACAGGTTGTATTAATATGTAATCTGCTGGCAAAAATTGAAATACTTGTTCTTGAGTATTACCTGATGTTTTTTCTACTGTGTCGTTTGCAATTATTTGTTCTAATACTGCTAGTATTCTGTTTAATCCAATCACAGTGTAGTTGAGGTCACCGTCTACATACAAATCTGACGATATTGCAGGATTACCGTTTATGGATACTGAGCGCAATTCGTCGCCCATTACAACTGTTTTAGCAGGTGCTATTATTGGCAATACTTCGTCGTATCTTCCTGTCTTAATAGAAATTTTTGCAGGTCTTGCTACTGCAATATTATCTTCAATATATTCAGCAGCGTATCGGATTGTTTTAAAAGGTTTTAAGTATGTTGTTCCTCTGCCTGGCTCGTCTATTCCTTCGTTTGATACATATAGTACTAATGGCTCTTTGTCAAGAAAGTTTCTCCATACTACTGAATCTTCACTATTGATACTTAGCAGTTGATCCTGCACTCCAATAGGTACCGCAGCAGCGCCAAAAGTACTCCCGTCGCCTTTTGCTCTAAAACGTAAATCGTATGTTAATAAATCTCCTGGTTGGCCTAAGCCTGCTTCTGTTCCTGACTGTGCTACAAATGTCCAATAATTATAACCTGAGCCGTTATCGCCTGGATAGTTATTACTTAATGCCACGTGGCCTAGGTTACACTCGTAAAGTTCGCCGTAGTAGATAACCATGTCGCCTACAGCATATTCTTGATCAACTGTCCAGCTCCCTTGCCATTGTTGTCCAGGTATTACTACTTGCCAAAAACCAATGTCACTTTCGTAATCTAACGTACTACCGTCGAGTGGTACATCTTGAACTGCAATTTCTAAGCGGCCGCCTCTTCTAACAAGGTCTCCTGTAAGATACACATTTGAAGGTGACCAATCACCTCTAAAGTTATATGTCTTAGACATTAACTGCCAGTATAATGTACTATCGGTATTAGATGGATTTTGATCTACACTATTACGTAATGCATAATACATATATCCACCGTACTCTACAATGTCTCCTGCCTCATAGGTATCTGAATTTGACCACACACCGTTAAACTGAAATCCTGGTAAGTGAAGTACAAATTTGTCTTCTTCAAATGCATCAGTCGGAGTATGTGTTTGTGTACATTTAAATATGCTTCCGCCAAATTTTACAAAATCGTTCTTATAATATGTTGTAGATAATGTCCAGGCTCCTGCATATTCATTTTTATCTGTAAATATTTCCCACTTACTAAGATCATCTTCTAGTAAAGTTTGGGAAGCATGAGCTGTAACACACTTATACTTTATACTGCCGTACCTAACAACTGCTCCTCTGCCGTAGTTAGTTGCTGGGAGCCAATCTGCTTCGAAGCCAATGCCATCAGCAAACAATGTCCAATCGGCTTGGTTAGTTTCGAATGTAGTAGCTGTATGTCCTTTTACACATATCCACAATGATCCTGTGTGCGTAACAATGTCGCCCAGCTTGTAAAATGTAGACGGTGTCCAAGTACCAACAAACTGTCTTGCATCTGTCATCACAGTCCATCTTGGTTCTGGTTGTGGTGGATTTGACTCAGGAAGTATTCTATCTAGATCAGTATAAAAGTTTGCATCTGAAGTATGTGTTCCTAAACACACATAACTTTTACCACCATATCTAACTACATCATCTCGGTCGTAGTTATATGCCGATTGCCAGTCTCCTCTCCAGTTATACTTAAAGCGTTCTAATTTAAATTCAGCCATTTATCTTATCCTAATATCCGTCCGGTGATATTGTATCATCGTGATCATATCCTTCACTTATTCGTAATATAAATTGTCCATCTACAGGATCAATATAATATGTAAGTGATCTTCCGTCCCATTTAATCTGTGGGTATCTTAAGTTATCATAAAGTATATTATGATTTTCGTCGATGCCATCTAAAAAGTCTATTCCTTCTTCAAAGTCGGGATAATTTTCTTCTGCATCGCCAATATCATTAATTGTCATTAAGTTTTCTGTGCCTCCACCTAATTGATCTATTCTGATTAGATAAAGTTCGCCGTCGGTACTTCTACGCATACCATATGCGTATCTCTTAATGATACCGTCTAATACGTCTTGTGATGAACTGCCTATAAAATTACCCATAATTATTCCTTACGTTATTTCTACATAACTTAACACTACATCAAGACTGTCATCTACACTTGCTTGTACAGATAAAATGTTTGACGGTGCCATTATTAATTTTTCTCCGTTTGTAACAACTCGCAAACTTGTGTTAGCTGGTACAATAGTGTCTTTTAAATAATATCCTGTTACGCTGGTATCGTCTTTTAACAAAACACTAGCATACACAAACGACTCTGTCAAATTTGTTATGCTCATACCTATCACCGTAGCTCTTGCACTAGCTGAATTTTCTAAGATTTCAACTGGCTTAGTTCCTACTTGTTTTATTACTTTATTTTTAAAAAATGTTGCCATCTTATTATCCTAACATTAGTACTCTTTCTACAGCAATATCTTGTGCATCGTTTAAACTAATACCAGATGCTGCACCAGCAACACCTGTCCACTGTGTTCCGTCCCAAACTTCAACACGACTATCAGCTGTATTAAAACGCATCATACCTGTTTCGGTATATGCAAGAGCCGGTCTGTTTGTTGCATCACCAACTGGTAAAACAAAACCATTTGTATTATCAATTTTAACAAAACCGTCTGTTGTATTTTCAAATATTGTTGCTGCATTTGCAACTGTATTTAAAATAGTGTTGTCTTTAATAGAAAAGTTATCAATTACAACTGACCCAGTTCCGTTTGGTGATAATTCTAAATCTGTATCTGTAGTTATTGTACTTATCACATTGCCGTCTATTTGGATATCATCAATGACTATTTTATTTGCATTAAATCGTGCTGCTGTTAAGTCGGCAACTACTACGCCGCCAGTGTAAAACCTAATAGTATTATCATTTGCACCAGGAGTTAGTTCTGCTGTGATGTAAGTATCTTCGTCAAGGTCAATTGGTCCTCTATTTAATATAATCCAATTTGTTCCATTATAACCTTCAAAGGTATTATCGTCAGTGTTGTATCTGATCATACCTGTTTCTGGTGTGCCAGGTCTTTCTAATTCTGTTCCCTTAGGCAATACAAAACTGTTTGTACTATCAATTTCTACTGTGCCGCTGCCTGGCTGTAGAATCATATCGTTTGTGGTTGAAACTATATTAGTATTGAAACTGAATTCATCAACGACTATCGATCCAGTGCCGTTAGCACGTAATTCTAAATCGCTGTTAGATAAAGTTGTTGTAACAAAGTTATCATCAATTAATATATCGCCTGTTGAAAAACTATTTGCTGTAATAGTACCCGAGCTGTTTAAGTCAGCAATTGTTGCTGTGCCACTTATAGTAATATCTTGTTCGAATGTTGCATTATTAGATGGTATACGTATTATGCCTGTACCATTAGCACGTAATTCTAAATCTGAATTACTAAGTGTTGTGGTAATATAATTATCGTCAATTAAAATATCTTCTAGTTGTGTACTGCCGTTAACTGTAAGAGTTTCTGTAATAGTAACATCGCCAGTAACGGAATAATTTCCAGTTTGGTTATAATTGCCTACGTGTGTAATTACTCCTGTAATGTTTGTGTTAGCAAGGTTTGTTACACCGTTTACTGTTAAGTTATTATCTATCTGTACATTATTATTCGGAGCATAAATTGTACCAGTTCCATTTGCACGAAGTAATAAATTACTATCAGTAAGTGTTGTAGTTATAAAATTATCATCAATTAATATATCGCCTGTTGAAAAACTATTTGCAGTAATAGTACCTGAGCTGTCTATATCTGCAAAATATCCTACACCATTTACAGTTAAGTTATTATCAATTTCAACATTGTTTGAAGGAACATAAACTCGGCCAGTTCCGTTTGCTCTTAGTTCTAGATCTGAGTTGCTAAGGGTTGTAGTAATATAATTATCGTTAATTAAAATATCTTCAAACTGTGTTTCGCTGTTTATGTTTACTGTTCCGCTTACAGTCATATTTCCTGTAAGTGTAATATCACCAGTCTGAACTGTATTTCCAGTGTGTGTAAATGTGCCGTTAATTGTAGTATTTGATAACGTAGTTACGCCGTTTACTGTTAAGTTATTATCTATCTGTACGTTATTAGTAGGAACATAAACTGTGCCGGTGCCATTGGCTCTTAGTTCTAAATCTGCATTAGAAGCAGTTGTAGTAATATAGTTGTCATTAATCTTTATATCGTCTATGTCTACCTGTCCAGCAAATAATTCTTTCCAAGTTTTTGATGTGCTACCTAAATTATAAGTTGAAGTTTCATTTGGGACTATGTCTGAAACAACTTCTGCAACAAGATTTAAATCGTCGGTGTTTTCGTCACCTATTGTGATATTACCGCCTACAGTAACATTGCCTGTTACGTCAACATTACCTGTTACACTTACATCGTCTTGTAAATTAATTTCTCCACTTGCTGCTGTTACATTCAAGTCACCGCTGGTGGTTTCAATTGTGTTGTCGTGTATGCTAATATTGCCAGTGTCAACTGTAGTGCCGTCTATAAATGTTGTGTTGCCACCATCAGTAAATGTTAAGCCTGATGTACTCTGTACCTGGAAGTTAGCACTTGAAAAAGTAATTGTGCCCGTTTGCTGGTCTACATAAAACAAATCGCCAACACGGAAGTCGCCTTGATGGTCAACTGATGTATAACGTATTTTTGCACCGTTAAGTTCTACAACTTCGTTTTCTTGTACAACTGCTGTGGGTTCGTTATCTTCAAATTCTTCTGTGCCTATGTATGCAAGGTTGTGTCCAATAGCATACATCAATACACCAGGGCCGTCACCGTAAAGTCCAAATTTACCGTAAACTGATGCAGATGCAATTGAACGTATCTCTGCACCAAAGTCTGTATAGTCAGCTAGTGTAATGCCTGTTGCTGTTGCGCCACCGCTAAATCTAATATCTTGTGCTAGTACGACATCATCTTCAAATGTAGTGCTTGCATTGTCACCATCGAAACGTGCCATTAACACAGTTTGTGATGTTACGGGCAACGGTAAGTTAGTAGGAGTAAATCCTGCTGTGTAAACTGCTGTGCCTTTTATAACTCTAACATCATCTATGTTACCGTCTAGTGCTCCACCAGCATCGTGTTCAGCACCAATATATACTGGCTTAGTGTTGCCGTAGTCGTTGCTGTCTGTGTATGTGCTACCAACTTGTGTACCGTCTACAAAAAGTTTTGTGTCTGTTCCTGAACGTGTTAGTGCAATGTGATGCCAAGTAGTTGCACTTAATGCTGTAGTACCTGTAATTACTGTGCTGTTACCTACGTTAACTTTTGCATCAGCACCGTCTGCATAAATCCAAACTGCTGTGTCTGTATCTACGCCTGCACGAAAATCTGTAAATGTTTGTACACCACTAGTTGCATCCAAGTATATCCAACCTTCAACTGTAAAGTCATCTGTGCCAAATCCAAAGTCTGCTTGTGAAGTAATTGATGCATAGTCGCCTGTACCATCTAACAATAAACTAGCAGTACCCATTTTCTTAATACTGGTGCTAAGTTGTGCATCACCGTTAGCAGCAATGGTTTTGCCACCGCGTTCTGATGCCGTTTCAAAGCCTACTACTTTACCGTCTATATAAAACTTGCCATCGGCATCTTTGTCTGCAATAGTTCCAGATGCTAATAGTGTGACACCGTCAGTGTCATAGTAGGAAACTGTTTCGCTTGCTGCAAAAGTTCCGCTTAGGCCATTAACTCTAAGTGCTGTTTGGCCTGCTCCTTTTAATCCATCGTTACTGTCAAATGCGTTGAAACTCTTGTTAGCAAAATATGTAAATGAATTTAACCATTCAATTCTAGCACCATTAGTTGCTGTTATAGCATCAACACCTGGACATATAAATGTTGCAGAGTGGAACAACATACTTGCTTCTTTTGACGCTGCTGTAGCATAAGCACCGTCTATGTAAGCACCTTTACCTGCATCGCCTGCATTGTATCCTCTTGGATCACTAGCATCGGATGTTGAACCAAAAGTAAGAACTGTTATGTTTCTAATATACGGAGAACGTGTTGTAACTTCAAAGTCTGTGGCAAAACGGAAAGCATATCCATTGTCTGGAAATACTCTTGTTCCGCCGTTACAACTAAATGTTAAATCTTTTAAAAATAAATTTGCACCTACATATGTATCATGTGGTACGTCTGTTGTAATTGTAAGCTCGCCTGTTGTGTGGTCATACGTAGCACCAGTAACATTTGCTATTGTGCTGTCATCAGAATCAATAGTTCCGCCGCTTACGTAAGCATGGGCAAACGGAGATGTTCCTACATTTACTTTTATAGTTGAAGTGTCTGGGATATTTGTAACTGCAAAAAAGTTACCGCCACTGTAAAAATCTCTAACAGTTAAATCTTCTACAGTACTTTGACCGTTTAACAAAAAGGCATCGTTATATCTTGTAGCAGTTGTAGGCTTGATATTTACTGCTCTTATGCCATAACCTTTAAGTGCTACGCCTACTGGAATTGTTAACGGAAATTGTTCAACATATACACCCGGAGAGTCCAGTACAGTGTCGCCGTCGGTTGCTGTTGCTAGTGCAGCCTTAATACTGCTTTTTGGGTCTTGAGGGTGTGTTCCTGAATTTAAGTCATTGCCATTTTCTGCAACATATAATGTATTCCCTGGACGTAAAGATAAATCAACACCGTCAACTTCTAACGCACCAGTTTCAATTTCTCCTGCAACAAAGTTGTTTACCCAAATGTTTTGCCAGCGTTTTGTATCTGTACCTAAAGTGTATGTGTTGTCTTGATCAGGAACAATATTACTAGCAATTTCGCCGTTTAAAATTATATTGTCTGTGTCTTGATCACCAATAGTAATATTACCGTCGGCAGTAATTGTTCCGGTTGCGTGTAAATTACCATATACATTTGTGTTGGCTTGTATTTCTACTGTGCCTGTGCCGTTAGGACGTAGTTCTAAATTACTGTTTGTATCTGTGGTTGAAATGACATTTTGTTCTATTCTTATATTTTCAAATTGAGCAGTTCTGCCAACTGACAAATCTGTAGATGCTGTAACGTTTCCAGTTACATTAATATTTCCATTACTAACAATATCTTGTGTAGTAGTTATTCCGTTGACTTGTAAATCTTGCGTGATTTCTACATTATTTGTAGGAATATAAATTATGCCTGAACCGTTTGCTCGTAGTTCTAAATCTGCATTTGAACTATTGGTTGTAATAATATTATCATTAATGTTTATACTGTCAATCTGTACTTCAGTATTATATACAATTTTATCAGGTGTTGCAAGATTTAAAACAGATTGAGAAGTTTCTATAGTGTTTCCACTTATAGATATATTTGCTATATTTGCAAGGGTAGTTACTTCTAAGTTAGTTGTACGAGTTGTACCGTTTACATCTAGATCGTACTGAGGACTGTTAGTGTTTACACCAATGCGGCTGTCTGTTACATTTAGATATAGTAAGTCTGTCTCAAAAGCCAAATCGACGCCTTGGCGCTCGAGATTTGCCTTTAAGAGCGGACCACTGATTCGACCAAGTGCCATCTCTTCTCCTCAATACGGGGATCCTGTCCCTCTAGCCACCTTACATTGCGGGCTAACCACAGTTTGTCCTGCAACAGCTGGTCTGCTATTGTTGCATTAATAGTATTTATCAATTATAAAGAAAAGGGTTGAGTTACCCTAATATAAGAGACCATTCATCTACAATTTCGCCCATAAGTTCTGCACTGACTGTTTCGCCCACTGGGCCAGTTGATTCAATCCACTCTGTGCCTGTGTAAACTTCTGCTATACTTTCGTCGGTATTGTATCTAAATTCGCCAGTCTCTGGGCCTGATCTTCTACTAGCAGTGTCACCTGCTGTAATTGCAACGGCGCCCGTGCCTGCAATTTTGACGTAGCCAAATCCGGATGACTGTAAAAGTAAGGCACCTGCAATAGTATTTGTAATTTTATTATCTACAAGATTAGTACTGTCTATAATAACAGAACCTGTGCCATTTCTTTGTAAATCTATGTCGCTATTTGAAACCGTTGTGCTAATAACATTAGCATCAATAGTAATGTCATCTACCTGCAATGCTAATAAATTTACACTATCAGTTATAGACGCAGTTTGTGCATTGTTATTGTAAAAATATAATGTGTTGTCTGTATTGCCTGCTGTTATTTTTGTTCTGTAGTTATCGCTGAATATTCCGCTAAATGCAGTGTTTGCTGTAGAGTATCCTTCAAACAAATTAAACGAAGTGTTATATCTTAAACTACCTGATAATGTTGTACGATCACCAGTTGTGCCCACTGGTAAAATTAAACTGCCGGTTGTATTGATTTTTGTTTTGTTAGATGCACTATCTAATACAATATCAGCAGTATCAGTTGAAAGTATATTATCAATAAATTTACTGTCTGCAAAAAATGTTTTACCAGTGCCGTCGGCACGAAGTTCTAAATTAGAATTAGAAACAGTAGTAGTAATATAATTGTCATTTATTTCTATATTGTTTAACACAACTAATTCGTTTAAATCAAGACTTGTGTCTACTATAACATTATTTGCAGATACGGTTCCTTGGACACTAATGTTATTAGGAATATCAACATTTTCTTTGAATATTACATTACCAGTTCCGCTTGCACGTAATTCTAAATCTGCATTTGAAACTGTAGTTGTTACAACATTTCCTAATACAGATATCGATTCAAAAAATCCATCTCTACTATTAATATTACTAACTGTGCCGTTGCCAGTAATATTTAAATTTCCTGTCTGATTAACTGCACCTATTACTGTGTTTGTTCCGGTAATATTTGTGCTTGTAAATGTAGTAAGTCCGACGACTGTTAAATCATTGTCAATAACAGTATTGTTAGAGTCAATTAATAAAATGCCGTTTCCATTAGCTGTCAATTCTAAGTTTGAATTAGAAACTGTAGTTGTTATAAAGTTGTCGTCAATTTGAATATTATTTCTTACAACCAAATCATTTATATCTAAACTTGTATCTACGTCGATGTTACCAGCAAAGAACGTTCCGTTAACAGTTAAATCATTTTCTACTTCTACATCTTTATCTAGCGATACTACTCCGGTTCCTGCTGCCTTAAGTTCTAAGTCTGCATTAGATACAGTAGTAGTAATGTAGTTGTCATTAATTTGCACATCTTCAAATTCTGTTGCAGAATTAATTACGGTTTTTCCTGTAATAGATACATTGCCTGTAACGTCTATATTGCCTGTAGTTGTTCTTACACCAGTGTGTGTTAGCTCCCCGCTTAGAGACGTTGTACGCAAGTCTGTGACACCATTAATAGTAGTATTGTTGTCAAAGACTGCATTGTCAGAAACATTTATATTTCCGGTACCATTAGCAAGTAACTCTAAGTTTGCATTAGATTGTGTGGTAGTGATAACATTATCGCTTATGGATATGTCATCTATAGTAAGTTCACTTAAAAATATATTTTTCCACTGCTTTGATATAGTGCCTAAATTATAAGTGTTTGTTATTGAAGGAATAATATTACTTGTGATTTCTGCTTCAAAGTCAACTGTGTCTCCGGTTGCATTACCAAGAGTAAAATTAGCACCCGACATTGTAAAGTTGCCTGTCATAGACAGGTTGCTTTGCATATTAACATCATTAGTAAAATTAATTGTGCCTGATGCCGCTGCAATATTACCATCGCCAATTAATGCGCTGATAGTATTATCTTGTATTCTCCAGTTTCCTGTTTCAATTTTTTCTGCATTGATAAAAGTTTCATCTCCGCCTGTGTTTACAGTTATACTAGAAATTCCTGTAAGAGCTACATCACTGTCGCTCAAACTGGTTGTTCCTTTATCAAAGTCTACAACAAAAGCATCGCCAACTCTAAAGTTTCCGCCGGCGTCTTGGCTAGTATAATATATTTTACCGGAGTTTAGTTCAACAGTTTCGTTAGCTTCTATAACAAGTGTTGCATCATTTGAAACGTTTTTGCCTGCACCTATGTAAGCAAAGTTATGATTAATAAGGTACATTAGTGTTTCGTCGCCGTCGGCTTCTGCACCTATATTTCCGTATACACTTGCTGATCCTATAGAGCGCAATTCTGCACCTTTGTTTATGGTGCTTCCGTCTTGGTTTACTCTACCTACTGCATCATTAAATGCATACAGTCCTCTGTTTGCAAAATATGAAAAACAGTTTAACCACTCTACTCTTACACCGCCTGTCATCGACAGTGCATCAACACCGGGTGTTATAAATGTACAACTGTGAAATAGCATTGCAGCGTCAGCACTTGCACTATTCACATCTGTGCCGTCTACTAATGCTCCTTTACCTGCGTCACCGCTTGCAAACCCTCTTGGATCGGTTGCACTAGTTGCAGAGCCTTGTGTAATAACAGTAATGTTTCTAATATATGGAGAACGTGTTGTTGTAATTGCGTTGCTGGCAAATCTAAACGCATAACCTTTATCGTTTATGCTATCATAGTAAAAATCTTTTATGGTTAGGTCTTCTACAGTAGTTTCGCCGGTCATTAAAAATACATCTTCGCTTTGCGTAGAAGTGGTTGGCCTAATAATAGTGTTTCTTAAATCAAAACCTTTGACTGTAGTATTTGAAGGCACTGTTAATGGTAGTTCTTCTTGATAGTCACCTGCCATTACATAGATTACTGTTGGTCCGCCGCTACTAGAATCAGCAACACTTAGAGCGTGTTTAATAGTTGCAAACGGTCCTTGAGGATGGTCTCCTCTGTTAGCATCTGATCCGTTAACTGATACATAAAATATATTACCTACGGGTGTTCCTATGTCTACTCCGCCAATTTGAACTGCGGCTGTGTTGATATCTAATCCGTTTAATAAAACTGACTTTACTTCAGTCCATTGCTTACTGGGCGATCCTAAATTATAGGTTCCTGATTGGTCTGGAATAATATTACTAGCTATTTCGCCATTTAATATTATGTCGTCTGTGTTTTCATCACCTAATGTGATGTCTCCATCAAATGTTACATCTCCGGTTGCGTGTAGTCCTCCGGTGATATTAGTATCTGCATAAATGTCTAACTCGCCTGTGCCGCCCGGGGATAAATCAATATTACTATTAGAATGTGTGGTGCTGATATTGTTTTGATCTATACGAACATTTTCTAACTGCACAGCTCTGCTAATTGCAACATCTTGACTAATTGTTAGGTTAGTTGTAGATACAGTGCCTGTTGCATTTATGGCAGCAGTAGTTGTAGTGCCATCAATTGTTAGATTATTTTCAATAAGCGTGTTGGCTAATATTATATTGCCAGTGCCATTTGCAGTTAGTTGTAAATTTGTGTTAGCAGTGTATGTTGATAGAACGTTATCGTTAATATCTATATCAGCAGTTTGTAAACGCGGTATATTAACATAATTTCCAGCACTTATAATAATATCGCCTGTCGGTACTTCTATTCTGCTGTTTGTAAATTCAAAATTTCCAATATTAGCAATAGTAGTTGCTATTAAATTTGTAGTTTGTGCAGTACCTAATATTGATAAATCTCTACTAGGAGTCTCAGTGTTAATGCCAATTCTATTATTATTAACATCGAAATAAAGTAAAGTAGATGCAGGATCAAACCTATCGTTACTAAACGCTAGATCTATACCGTTTCTTTCTAAGTTGGCTTCTAAGAGCGGCCCTGATATTCTACCTAATTGTCTTGACATACTGTAATTCCTATACAGTATTTATTGGATTTACTTGTCAAAGTTGTGTAGTACTGTTACTGCTTTGCCAATAGGTACAGCAGTACCAAAATTTAGATAGTAGCCTGCAGGCTTTCCGCCTGGATTTTGTACTACTGTGTAGTTAGTGTTTGATATTTGGAAAACGTTTTCAACAAAAACTAAAATTGCTTGTGCGCTTTCTGGTGCTGGATAATCACTGTCGCCGTTGTTAAGTGGCCCGAATAATGTTTCAACAGAATCACCAACTCCAAGATTTTGTTGAACTATGGCCCTTGGTTCTTTGTACCTTAGTTTGCGCCATTGATCGCCTTGTCTAACTTCAAAGTCATCTAGTTCTACATTATATCTTAGATATCCGTTAAGAGGATAAAAAGGTCTATTTTCAGTTCTACCTTTTGGAACTAGTACACCTTTCTTGGAGTCGAGAATAATTTGATCATTTGTGTCATACTGAACTCCGCTGCCTCTAATACTGCGTAAGTTTGTAGTTTGACGTTTTATTAATCTCATGTTAAACTTCCAAGTAACTTACTGTTGCACTTAAATTAGTTGGAGATTCACCTAGTATGATAATGCTGTCGCCAGCCTCTAAAATAACCTTTTCACTATCAAATGTAAACGTTTCACCTGCAGGAAGAATCAATGCTCTAATAACCATATTTTGGTCGCCTTTTGGTTCCCCGTTTGGTACAAAGTGCATATCAAAGTTTGTTTCACCGTCTTCTTCGTGATCTGGATTTGGTAGCCAAGTATTACAAATCATTATAGTTGTAATTGCATACCTTTTTCCTGCTGGCACAGTTAATAGTGTTGTATCTGTACTAAGTATTAATGCATTTTCTATTGCCATTATTATTTCCTTTAAAACAACATACTGTAAACTAACGATCTGTTGTTGCTTATTATTTCATCTCTTGTACTAGAACTATTTACAAAATATAGTCCAGTGTTGCCTGTATCTTCGACTTTAGAATAAATTTTAATACCGTCGCTTGGTGTAGTTGGTTCTAATGCTGGATCATCTATACTAGGAGTAGCGTTTATATGCATTTGATCATTTATTCTAACTGATCCGGTACCAGGAGCAGCTAGAATTAAATCAGCATTTGATTCTACTGCTTCAATCTTAGTTCCTGCTATCCTAATATCGTTTAATTCTATTCTGTTTGCAAAAAACTGTGCAACCGGAACATCATTAACTCCAATGTCTACATAACTTGCATTTCCAGTTACTTCGTCGTCGTGTGTTTCTACGAATGTTTTTGTTAATGTGCCTTCATCAATTCTGCTTTGGAATGTTGTTGCTAGTACAGTTGATACGTAGTCGTCTACATATTTTTTATTTGGAATATGGTCGTCATCTGTAACTTGTGCTTCATAGTTTGCAGTTCCAGTTACGCTTACTACACCTGTACCAGTATTAATCAAGTACAAGTCGCTGCCACCTGTAGAAATACTGTTTGTTCTTATTCCTGTTAAGTCGCCGCTTAAATCTTTAAAGTGCCAGCCACCTTGTTTTAGTGTTTCTGTATTTGGATCTAACCAAGTTACATCTTCGTCAAAAACAAATCGCTGATTTTCTAAAGATCCTCGGTCTATTTCAAGACCAGACTCGTCTAAACTTATACCAGAACCTGTCTCGCCATCATTTAAAATTATGATGTTATCGTTAATAGATGTGTCAGTGGACTCAATAACAGTTTGAGTCCCTCTGACTTCTAAATCTCCTGTAACAACTACTTTTCCGTTAGCAACACCGGTGTTTAATTCTATTTCGCCGCCGTCGGTAACTTTGATATAGTAGTTGCCATTAGGTACATTAACAAAACGAGACATTTAATAGTCCTATTAGATTGCTGTTAATCTTAAAACAGTTTCTGTAGAATCATCTTCAACAGCCCAAGTATACTTATTGTTGTTAAAGTCTCTTGCAGTTCTGTTATATAATTTTTTAATTCTAACTTGGCCTTCGTCAGTTGTACCGTTTATAGATATTTCATCAGCACCTAAAGTACCAGCTGCTTTGTCTACTAAAGTACAAGTACCAACATTGCCTGTTCCTACTGTGCCGTCACGTTGTGTTCCGTCAGCATATACTGCTGTACCTGTTTTTAGATCGTTTACAACAAACTTGCTCGGGCTACGCTGTTGTAAAAGTATTCCTGATTCAGTTTCGGCGTTTGCTCCAACTTGCACATTGATTGCAATATTGAAAAAAGTATCATTTAACGGTGCAAAACGTGCATCGTCTGCATCGGCTAATCTGCCGAAGTATCTTTTATTAATTGGTCTTCCCATTTTTTTCTCCTATTATGTTTGACGTTCTAAGTCTACGCGGTGGGTCCGCATAAGTCCTCAAAGTCTTTGAGGAACATCCTCGTTGACACAAGTATTTATCTTATTAAGATTAATTTAAAAACTTCAATTTAGAATGCAGATTTTCACACAGGTGCCTGTACACGAATATTAATTGGTTCTTGTTATGTAAGAGCCGTTGTTTATTTTCTAACATATAATCTTGCCAGTAACTTACTGGTTTTGTGCAAAATTTTTCAATTTGATCAACAAACATTTTTTCTCTTTTTATAACATCTAATTCTGTATCGTAAGAAAGATCAAAAATATCGTCAAACATATCAAAATGTTGATTCTGTAAACTTTTAACTTGAAATGGTGTCCCAAAGACTAGTGGTAATTGAAAGTAGAAAAAAGGTTTTGCTGTTTTTTCTGTAAAATGTGCTCTGTCAGACAATGTTTGTGTTCTATACTTCTCTTGATACATCCATCCAACGTGTGTTTCCTGTACTACATTCAAACAAACTTTATCTAATCCTCCTGTTTCAACTTCCCATTGATCAGAATCTGGATGTCCTAGTGTTACAGGAAATCTATCATGCAGGTCTTGCGGTATAATATTAAGCCACGGTTTGCTCCACTGCTCATTTTCTTTGTCAAAATATTTTTTACAGTCCTCGTGCCAGCCGCACGACACATAACCTTTTGTATCTAGTTGTCGAGATAGCAAATCAGCAGTAATCCTAACTCGAGAATATCTTGCTCTTCTTGCTAAACTACTAAACAACGTATTTTTTTCGGCAACTGATTCTTCAAATTGTTTGTACTTTCTTGTGTTTAAGCAATTATAAAAGAACGGACTTTGTGCAAAATGATAAGGTTTACTGCCTTTTTGATATAATTCAAATCCGCCGTCTATAACAAGAATATTATTCCATCCTTCTTCATTTAAATAGTCACAAACACTATTCCATACAAGCGAATGCATGACTTCAAATTCGTAAACTAGTATTATGTTTTTGTTTGTTAAATTTGTGTTGTCTTTTTTAAATTTTTTGTTTGCTCTTTGCGTCATAGACACAAGCATATCTTCTTGGATGTCAAGATAATTAATTACAAAAATATCGTCAGGTAATAGAGTACTTAATTTGTCCCAGTCAAGTTCAGTATTCATTTTATCTATTGACTGCGATTCGTGGTAAAGTTGCATATGGTATTTATAGTGCAAGATATTCTAGTCAAAAAAATAGGACCCTAAGGTCCTATTTTCCGTTTTATAAAATATAAAACTTAGCTGAAGCTTACATTACCAGATGTAATTGCAACTTCACCTAGGTAATCGCCTGCGTTACCTAAAGATGACGCTGTGTTAGACAGTTCAACATAACCATAACGTGTCATAAATGATACGACTGGTTCGAATGTTGCTGGGTCTAATACAACTCCACTGCTCATTAATGGAATATATGGGCAATAGAATGCTGCGGCATCTGACTCTGAAGAGCCTTTATAACCAACAAGTACTGGTGTGTTATCAGCTGCATAAGAATCAACATACACTTTCATGGCGTTGTTTAATGTACCAACCATTTTAGTGTTTGTAGGTGCTTCAAAAGCGCCTTCAGTTGTTCTAGCAAATGCTGAAGTTGTAGCACTTTGTAAAATTGTTAACGCAAATGGGCTAACAACTGCAAAGTTACCAGCACCACGTCTTGTACGCTGAGCAATCAAGTTAGCAACACGGTTGATTTGAACAGCTAAAGCAGCGTGTTCGTCACCAACAAATGTAGCAGTACCTGATACAGCAGCTTGGTCATATGTTTCATATGTACCAGCTAAAGAACGTAGGCTTCCTAATACTTCTTGATCAATCTCAGCAGTAATTTCTTGTGCTAAAGCAGCCATAATCTCTGCTTCAATATCAATACCATGCTGTGACTGAGCGTCCTGTGCAGATTCAAAAGTCCAGCGAGCTGATAGCTTTCTGGTTTTTGCTTCTACAGTTTGCTTTAAGATTTGAATGCTTAATTTCTTACCTGCTTGTCCTTCTAGTGCTGCTGTAGCTGCTGCTTTAGCAGTTGCGCTTGAAGAATTTGCTGAGTAACCTTGAGCAATTTCAAATGGGCTTAAAGCTTCTGTTCCAGCTGCAAACTCACCTGCGTCCGCATAGCGTACACGTAATGTGTGAATTTGACCGACTGGTCCAGTCATAGGTTGTACACCAACTAGTTCATTTGCAATCACTGTTGGCATTACACGTCTGATAACTGGTAAAATAACTCTGTTAAGAGTTGCGACATTACCGGCGGAAGTGGCACCTGCTGTAGCACTTTCTGACAAATACTGCTTAGTATTTTCCAGTGTAGTAGCCATTACAGACTTCTTGTTGCCTTGTAGGCCTTCAAGTAGTGCGTCTTTGGTCTCCTGCCAGCGACTTTCTAGTAGTTCTGACATCATTATCTCCTTAATTTAATCCAGCGAGACGACGAATGTCAATAACATTTCCGTCCTCTGCTTGTCTACTAACGTTAGATTCTTCTTCTCTGTTGCCTGTGATTTCTTTGCCTTCTACTAATTGTGCCTTTTTCTTGGCTGGAGTACCGCCGTCTATAACGGATGGTAAGTACTTGTCAAACTGTGTTCTAAGTTTTGTAGTTTGGACAGTTTCCAGTAAGTCTGTCATAATTTCGCGCTGGTCATTGCTTAAAGGCGCAACCAACTCGTTCATTATGTCTTTTCTTTGTGCATTTTCATTGATCTGTGTGATTTCTTTCTCTTTAGATTCAACTAACTTAACTGCTTTTTCAGCAACAGTTTTTGCTTCTGCAAGTTTCTTTTCTTTTAAGTCAAGAACTTTCATAAGTTTTGCTGTTTCTGATTTTTCATTTAAGTAAGAGTTAGAATACTCAGATGCAAATGCTTCGAATAATTTACGACCAAAGTCGTTTTCTCGTGCAGCATCAATGTCTTCTTTAAGCTGATTAATTTCTTTTGCAAGTCCTTTTTCAACTGCTTCTGACACTAATGTAGCACTTCTTTTGATAAAGTCTGTTTTGACTTTAGCAAAGTGCGACTTAGCTTCACGTACTAAACGTACTTTTGTTTCAGCTAGGTCTTTTTTATCTTCATAAAATTCTGCAATCTCATTAGATAGTGCTTCAACAACAAAATCTTCAAGTGTAGCAAATTTCTCTGCCATTGCTTTTTGATCTTGGTGTAATTCAGAAACTTCAGAAGTTAATTGTTCCATAACAAAACCTTTTAGTAGTTCAGCATTTTCACGCTGTGCTACTGCATATTTTGCTTTGGCTTCTGCTAACTGTTTGCGGTCTTCTGCAAACTCTGAAATTTCTTCTTGTAGACGCTCTTCTAGCATGGTGTCGACAGCTTCAATCATGTTCTGCTTATCGTGTTCATACTTTTGTGCAAATTCTTCGCGAAGTTCAGCAGTTACCTGCTGCTTGTTCTCTTTGATTTTGCTATTCCAAGCTTCTTCAATTTCGTTGCGCACTTCTTCTGAAACAACATCGTTTTCAAATAAAGTTTTTAGTGCATCCAACATATTTTTCTCCTCAAAATTATCGGAGTTTACTGATTATATTAATCAGCGATTCCTTAAGATACTTTTGTGCCTTTTCGTCGTGCTTTGTTGCCTGTGCTAGTTCGTACGCCGACATCCCGCCACGAGCATTCATTAAATGTTCGTAGATAGGCGTTGGATACGCCCCAGGAGCACTCGGCTGTGCGACGACATCCACGGTGATAATTTCAAATCCTGAAACTTCACCGCTTCCGTCTTCTGATACGTTACCACTTCCTCTTGAAGAAACGCCTAGTTTTACACCTGCTTCAAGCATTGTTTTTACTAGTTGTCCCATAGGAGTTGGTAAAATTTTCATCTTTCCATAACCGTTTGGTCCATCCATCCACATTTCTGTAATCATGTGTGATACACGGTCCAAGTTAATGTTTAGGCCTTCTGGATGATCAACCTCGCCGAGAACGCTGTAACCTCCGCTAACTTGATCGTTGAGAGTTTTGACAGCCCTGCCTATTTCATTAACAGGATATACTCGCTGATTAGCGTTACGGACGCCGCCTTGAATACAAATACCTTTCATATAAAGATCTTTGCCTTCATTTTGGCTTTCCACGACCATTTGTGCTTGGTCAAATGTCAAATGCTCTCGTAGATTCATCATCTAATTTAGCCCTCTTTCTTATGAGCCAAGTGTGGACTTCTTGTTCACACCGCCGTCTTCGCCTGCGCCTTTTTTCTCAGCGCCATGGCCTTTTGGTTCACCCTTTAAAGATTTGCCAGCTTTTCCACCTGGTACATTAACGTTTCCTGCATTTTCTTCGCTTTCTGAAGGATTTGCTAATCCGCCTGTTGTACCTTTAGTGTCAGCTTCGCCGCCTTGAACTAAGTTAGACGATGTTCCGCCCATATCGTTCTTACCAGCTACTGTTGACTTGGTGTTTGTGCCTGACTCTTCTGACTTATTTGCACTTGATGCTTCTAAACCGCCTTTACCAGCAATTTTTTCTACATACTCGCGCATTTGTTCTGCTTCTGATTTTTCAGCAACTTCTTCGTCGTCTGAATCTTCAGCAACAGCGTCTTCGTCAGTTTCTTCTTCAGCTTCGCCAAAGTTAAAGGCTTCTTCTTCGCCTTCTTCGTCTTCGCCTTCCTCATCGCCCATGTCCATGTCAGCAGCGTCGTCATCGTCGCCGTCTTCATCAGACATCATTTTTTCAAATTCAGCTTTAAGGTCGTCCAAAGCATCTTCTAGGTCAACAACTCTGTCTTCTATTTCTTCGTCGTCGCCTTTATCTTCTTCGCCTTCGTCGTCCATAGCGTCTTCAATGTCACCCATCATGTCATCTGCTGGGTCACCGCTCATGTCGTCGTCAGCTTCAACTTCAAATTCGTCTAAGTTAAAGTCTTCGTCTACTTCTTCGTCAGTAGCTTCGTCAACTTCTTCGTCTTGTGCTTTTGCTTCGTCTACTTCTTCGTCAGTAGCTTCGTCTACTTCTTCGTCAGTAGCTTCGTCAACTTCTTCCTCTGAAGCTTCATCAACTTCTTCTTCGGATTCCTCGTCAACTTCGATATCGTCTTCAAGTAGATTTTCATAAATCTCTCTTGATTTTTCTACAACGATGTCGTGGAATAATTCTTGTGCTCCGGCTTTGTCTTCATTGACTAGGCGCTCAAGCATTTCTTCAAACTTGTTTCGATCTGCCATTTTTTGTCTCCTATAAATGATTTGTTACCTATGGTAAGGCTGTCACTATTATTTAGTAGAAATATAGATATACGCTGGTAAACGGGGTCAAAACGGCCCGTTTTAGAAAGATCGTGCTAATTTTAGAAGATTTTTTGGAAATCTTCGATTAGCATAGTACTAAAGTTGTCAAATTTATTTAGTTCTTCTGGACGATAATTATCTGGTGCTATAACTCTTACAAACTTAATATGCGGATTTTCTTTAATTACATTAGTAGTTTGACGCATCCAATTGCCAAAAAATGTTGCGCCATCTGATGATTTTTTGTAATTAGGACTATCTGCAAATATATTATTAAATCGTTGGCCGTCTTTTAGGCCTTTATAATCAAATCCTAATATGTAAATTGTTTCGTACCTGTGCTGACTTGCTAACCACAACGCAGTAGGACCACTTGACCAACCTTTTGAAGGATTAAAAAAATTAAATTCTTTAAATCTACTAATTGTTTTTTGTGGATTAGTCCATATGTTAGGATTTTTCTTGTGATATCCGGCTTTATGTAATTCTAAAACCATCTTTACATCTACAGCAACTAGATAATCAGGGTCAAATGATCTATAAACAGCATTACAAGCATATACTTTACCGTGTTCTTTTAATGTGTTAGGATCAATAGGTTCTCTACTAGTTCCATTACCTAATACAAACGCAATACTGCCATCAGATATAGGTGTTACAACCGGCACAGGTTGTTGCTTAGGTTTATACTTTATAGAATCTTGTTCGGTTGTGGGAGCTGGTTGAGTTGGGGATTGTGTAGCAAGATCTTTTTGTCTTTGATCTATTTGTCTTTTTAACTTTGCTTCTTGCTTTTCTTGTCGGCGCCACTGCATTAATTTAGCGGCTTCCTGTTTGGTTAACCCTTTTTTGGATAATTTAGCCACACGTTAGATTCCCGCTTCGGCGTTGGCAGCAACTCCATACATTTGTCTAACAAAATCTAATTCATTTGCTTTTTCTTTTTTATGTAGTTCGCCTGCTTTACGTGCTTTGTTGATTTGTCGTAGAGTTAATTTTGTTTTGCGTGTGTCGTCCAAGTCTACAGGTGATAAGTCGTCACGCGGCTCGTAGCTGTTATCCTCTACAGGCTCAAATGTTTCTTTGTCAAAATAAAATAATTCACGCAATATCATAATACTATTTATACCGTTTGGTCTGTTGCTGGAGGTGTTGCTCCTGGCTCTGCTCCTGTAGCAGTGTCTGGAGGTGTTCCTTCACCGCCTTCTATAGGTGCTTCGTCACCAGTTACTGCTTCGTCTTCAAGTCCGCCTAAGTCTCCTTCAATGCCTGCGCCACTTACTCCTGCGCCACGCATTTCTGCACTTTGATCGCCTGGAGGAGGTGTAAGATTTTCGTCGTTTTCTTCTCTCCATAAACGTTCATTTTCTGCTATTTCTTCTTGTGATAAACCTAAGTATCGCGCAAGTGCAAATCTATTTGACATATAAGGAATTGCTGCCATTTGTGTATATGTTGGTACACGAGCATTGTCCATTTCTGCTTGTCTATATGCAGCAAAGTTTTGTGGTGGTTCCATAGTAAGATCAAACATACTTGTATCTATGTTTGCACCTTTTTCTAATAGATAACGTTTAAACTCTTGATTAAATTGTTCAACAACTAGATTTTGTAAACGTTCGCAATATGTATTAAATCTTAATTCTTGTATATATGCTGTTCCAACTCTGCCGTCGTTATACTGAGCGGCACTATCGTCTGCTCCAGTAGGTAGATAGGATGAAGGGATACGGAGACCGCGTACTAGTTTGTTAGTGAAATAACGTAAGTCGTCAATTTCACCAAGGTTAGTTCCGCCTGGCAGTGTTTCAACTTTTGATCCGCGCCCTTCAGCAGTTTGCGGGAAGAAGTAGTCTTCGTTGATGCTCAACGGATTGTAGGAACTGTCTATGACGTTCGTGCCACCTCCTGTCGAACTTGGTATGCGTCTCTGATGTATCTCAGTTTTTACCCTTTCGACAAACTGCATTGCCAAGTGACTTGGCATATTACCAACGTCTACATAAAACACTCTACGTTCAGGTGCTCTCTGCACACGATAGATAATAATTGCATCTTCAAGCAATTCTTTCTGCTTGTAGACTTTGAATATTGTTTCTAATAGTGAATTACCAAATGGATAATTGTTGTCTAAGCCTTCTGATAAACTTAAATGTATAACATGGTTAGCATCAACAGTAATTTCTCTGTCGCCTTGCTGGAATCTCGAACCGCCTACAGTTTGATTGGGATTTCCTGTCATGCCGCGAACACCGCCGGTCATGTATCCTTCTCCGCCGCCAGTAGTGTTACCGTTAGTTGAATATGGAGTTGTAGCAACCATTTCTTCAAAGTTTAAATTAAAGTTTTTAACTACATATTGTTCTGGTTTTTTGCCTTCTGATTCGTTTACAATAATTTTAGTTACATTTGCAGGATCTACATGGAACCATTTTCTTGTTTCTGGATCTCTTACAAAGAATGCATCACCGTACTTGAATGTGTTACGTAATATACGGAACATACGTGTTTCAAAATTTTGTAATTTACACCATTGTTGTAGATATTGTTGTAATACAGTTGCTTCTGAATTTGTTGCCTTTTGTTTGAAATTCATTTTAAAAGGCGTTTGATTCTGTTTGTTTTTTTGTGTGCAGAATTCAGCTAATATGTCAAGTGCAGCATTTACTTCTGAGTCCAAATCCATTGTGTTATAGTGGCCATATCGTTCAACACGATTTGGCGATCCTGTATAAACGTCTGGCAAAAAGGAACTGTAATTTGCTTTTGCAGGGCCAACACTGTTGCCGCCACTAGATCCGCCTAACGGTGAATAGTTGCCGCTTGGATTATCGCCTGTTGCTATTGGTGTAAAATGTCTTTTCCAACTCATTTAAATTCCTACCACATTGCATCGCTATTTGCTTTTGTGGCTTTATATGTTTTTCCGCCTATCTTATTGCCGGATATCATCTCATTTAAGATACTGTTCATAGTACTATTTAACTGATCTAGCTTATCTGCGCCGCCTGTTCCGGTACCAATGCCGCCGGCAAGTGCTTCTTGCACTGCTCCTTGTGCCGCTGTACCAGCTTCTGTGCCTGCTTGATCACCTAATACTTCGTTCATTTTTTCTAAAGTCTTTATTAGTTCTTTTAAAGCACTATTATAACTGAAAATACTGTCGCTGTCAAGTCCATTTGTAACATCTTGTAGATTTCTTAGGCCGTCTGATGTAAATTGGATATTTCCTATATTGACATCATCGCCCGAAAATTCTGCAATGCCTGCCATTGCTTCTTTTAGTTTTGGAACATTATCTAGATTTAGTTCGCCGCCCATAAAGTCTTTAAAGCTAGATAGTCCTGAACCTACTTTATATATTGCATCGGCATCAACTTGATCAAACGCTTTTAGGTCTTCTACTAGTTGATCAAATTGTCCTTCACCTTCAAAGAAACTACTGATCATGCCGCCAAGGCCTTTTGACACACTGTCGAACACGCCGTCACCTGTGAAAGAACTTATTCCATCATATAGCGATTGCAGTGCAGGACCCATTAACCATAATTGATTAACATCTAAATTTTCAAATGCTCTTACACCATCTGCTAATCCTGGTAACGCTCCGCTACTTACAAAGTTTGCAAAAAATCCTGCTTTGCCTAATTCACCTATTGGGCCTGCAACATTAGAAATTGCAGGGCCAACGTTAAATAGTGCCATAGGATCGACACTTTCAAATTGTTTTACACCTTCTGCTAGTTTTCCTATATCACCTGCGAAGTTAGCAAGGAAGCCCGCATCAGCCAGCTCGTAGATACCGACAGCCAGTGGTCCTAATACTCCGGCGACTTCTTTTAAATTAGCAACATCTTTTATTTCGCTTAAACCTTGTACTGCATCTTTAATTCGTTCAACACCTTGCCCTGCAAAATCAATGCCTTTGCCTGCAAGCATAATTGCAGCGCCGGTTCCAACTAACATACCTGTAAATACTGCTGCGCCGACTGCAACTTGTGGTGCAGCAAATCCGCTGAGCAGTTTTTGAAATACTTTGAAGGCAACATACACTGCGCCGCCTGAACCTATTACTCCGGCAACAGTGCCGAGCGTTCCCATGTCTATTCCAAACAGTCCTCCGCCGTCGTCGGGTGCTTCTGGAGTTGACGATGATAATTCTGCTTTTTCTTTTTCTAAAGTAGCAATCCTGGATAATATTTTATCTTCTTTTTCTTTTATGGCTGCAATACTTTTTTCTTTGTCTTCTTTAGAAAGTTCACTATTTGCTAATACTTCAGCTCTTTGTTTTTCTAGGTCTGCTAAACTAGCTTGTCTTCCTGCTATTGCATCATCAAATTGTTT
>Ga0222719_10001276_pt1 | contig 24673 bp, 22 predicted proteins | sample C33_34DmetaG_FD_165039 | JGI IMG/M metagenome (GOLD analysis project Ga0222719, IMG submission 165039) | Estuarine water microbial communities from San Francisco Bay, California, United States - C33_34D | ecosystem: Environmental > Aquatic > Marine > Unclassified | place: USA: California...
TTTTTTATTTATTTGTTCAATTTTTTCCCAAGAAAGAGAGTTATCTAGCATTTTTGTAAAATAATCACCAATACTAGTCATGAGGTTGGTGCCTTCTGTGACATGTTTATTAAGATTGCTAAGTTCCCATTTTGGTTTTGTAAAGTAATTAAAAGCCCAAGCCGGATGGGTGGCAAAGCTTATTATACTTTTGAGAGATAGACTTAGAGGTATTGTGAAACCACTATAAAGGTCTCTCTCTCTATTACCCCCTACAGCAGAGTCAACGGTTACTGCCATAGTCTCAAAGTTATATTCTTTGCATTGTTCAATCAAATAATCATTTAAACCTTGATCCTTATGAACATATAATTGAAAAAGTTTTGGGGTTGAGATTAATTTTGATATTTCCTCAATACTTGCTGTCCCGAGGGACGATACACCAAACATAGTTCCAACTTTCTCAGCGGCCTTGCCAACTCCAATTTCACCATCTGGATGGAATAATCTTTGTAGAGCTGTAGGCGCACAATAAATAGGCATTTCTAACTTTTGTCCCATCACAGTAGTAGACATATCAACTTTTTTAATGCCTCTTAGGACGTTAGGGACGAGATCGCATTTTTCGTAAGATTCAGTATTTCTTTTATAGGTGATTTCATCATCTGCGGCTCCATCAATATAGTGAAATATAGGTGAGGGAAGTTTTCTTTTCGCAAGACTCCTAAAGTCTTCTACGTTGTGACAATTATTTATTGTATTAAACATTTAATTTTTTAATCTTCTCAAGAGTTATTAAATAACTTTTTTTTATAAAGGTTTCCTTCCCAGATATTATACACATTTTTAAAAGATTTATTTTGATACTTATTTATAGATTTGGTATCCAATTTATTTTTTTTATTAATATTAAATAGATTTGTAGCACCAAGACTAGTGCCTATCTCTTTTTTATTTTTTAAAACAATCTGTTTATCTCTTAAAGAGGACAGCATTCTCATAATATAATCATTCTTCGTAATTGGTCCGTCAAGAATTATAGTATTAGTGGAATTCATTTTATTTAAACAAAAATTGATGAGAAAGGCCATATACAAACAAATAAGATAATAAATCTCAGCTTTTTTTAATTTTTTATATAATTTAGTATTAATCCTTTTTTTTATAAAGGCTCCACCTGCTGCATAGCTAGGATATATTAAGTAATCTTCAAAATTAAATTTTGAAAGTGGCTTAGTATTGCTAGTGATATTAAAAGTTTTAATGAGATGATCATACTCTCTACCACCCATAAATCTCATGGTAGGGGTAGATTTTCCAAAAACATCAATATTAGCTAGCATATCCATATTCGGATTAAGATCAGTCAAAGAGGTTTTCTGATTAAATAAGATATACCAAGTTCCAGTTGATATTAGGGTAAAGTCTTTTATTCCAGAATTTTTAAAGTAAAGGTACGATGCGTTACTATCATGAACCCCATTGATAACCTGTAAGTTAGATTGACCTACTTTTTTTTGTCCAACCACATCCCATGCCTTCTTAATTGGAGGAAATTTATTTTTAATCCCAAGTTTATTGACTAAAGATGAAAGCTTATTCTTTTTGTAATTCCATAAATGAGTGTGGCACCCTAAATAAGAAATCTCTGAAGAAAAATTATTTGTTAGTTTCCATGCAATGTACTGCGGATAATTAAGAATATATTTTGTTTTTAAAATTAAATTTGGTTTTTTTTTGTATAAATAATACAGTTGTGTTCCAATATTTAATCCCCCTTCTAAGAAAGGAGTAAAACTCTCACTAAATTTAGGAGCGATTTTTTTATATTCATCAAAAAATTGATCAAATTTAAATTCATAATCGGTGCAAGCTAAAATTTCTTTATCGTTATAATCAATAAGGGCTATTGATGTTCCGTGAGCAGTACAAACAAACTTTTCTAGTCGCTTTTTTTTTTCAATCTTTTGAATCTTATCTAAGGACCATTTGATGATAAGTTCAGAATTAAGAGTTTTAATTCCATATTTATTGATATTTATTTGTTTTGTAGTAAATGATTTTACCGTTTTATTATTAATACTATTAACAAAAGTTAGCTTAACATTTGTTTTACCAATATCTAAAACGACATTAAGTTGTTTGGAAGTAACCATCATCTAGTAAATGATGTTATATTACCTCCATCAATATTTATAATATTACCTGTAGATTTTTGTGATTTAGAGCTAGCAAAAAAGTAAATTCCTTCAGCTATATCTTGAGGTAAAATACTTACTTTCAATAAACTCCTGTTCTTATAAAAATCTTCTACATTATTTATGCTGATTTTATTACTTGCAGCCCTTTGTTTTTTCCATTCGCCTTGCCAAATTTTGGATCCTTGGATCACTGCATCAGGATTAATAACGTTTGATCGAATTTTATAATTGGCTCCTTCCAAAGCAATTGATCTTGAAAGATGAAGTAATGAGCTTTTTGCAACACTATATGCCGATGCTCCCTTTGAAGCATTTAAACTATTTTTACTTGCAATAAAAATAATTGAACCACCATTATTTTGGTCAATCATTTTTTGATACACTTCTCTGCTTATTAAAAAACTTCCTTTAGATAAAATATCCATGTTTTTATCCCAAAGTTTTGATGAAGTATTTTGAAACAATGCGGCAGATGAAAAACCTGCATTAGCAACTAAAATATCTATACCTCCAAAAGTATTGATACTACTAGAAACAGCTTTTTTTACTTCTTTCTCACTAGTCACATCCATAGCAATTGAATGAACAACATCTTTTCCAAATTTTTTAATGAATTCTTCTTTTTTTGCTTCAAGGGCTGATATATCAATATCTGTTAATACAACGCAACACCCTTCACTTAGAAATTTATTTGCAGTGGCAGAGCCTATTCCTCCAGCTGCTCCAGTAATTAGTGCAACTTTCCCTGCTAATTCTTTTTCGGGAGGCATTCTTTTTAATTTTGCTTCCTCTAAGTCCCAATATTCAATCCGAAACGCTTCTTTTTCAGTTAAACCTGTGTATTTGCTTATACCTTCTGCTCCTTTCATTACATTCATTGCATTACAAAAGAATTCACTCGACACTCGAGCTGTTGATTTATTTTTTGCAAAAGACATCATACCGTATTCAGGAATTAAAATTATTACTGGATATGGATCGCGCAGATTAGGAGATCCTTTACTCTTATTTCTCATATAATATTTAGCATAAGCATTTTTGTATTTTGTAAGATTTTCTTCAATAATCTTATTTATTTTATTTTCATTTTTTATTAGCTCACTTAAAGAGGGTAGCACCATTGGCAATCTTTTAGTTCTAAGAAAATGATCAGGACAAGAAGTTCCGACTGCTGCAACTTTCTTTAAATTCTGTGAGTTTACAAACTCTAGTGTAATATCTGATTTATCTAGGTGAAGAATTTTTGAATTTTCTTTAGATAGAAGTCCTCTAATAGTTGCAATTAGTTTTTCTTCGAAATCAGGTTGGGTTTTTTTCTTATAGATAGGCTTACCAAATGAATATTTCTTAATGGAATTGTTTAAGTAAGTTTGTGCTCTTTTAATTAATTGAATTGAGTTAGAGTAACACTCTTTGTTAGTATCTCCCCAAGTAAATAATCCGTGGTGACCAAGAACAATACCCATGATGTCTTTATTTTTTTCAATTAAATTTTCCATTTTTAAACCTAAATCAAAACCTGGTCGTTGCCAATTTAACCACCCAACTTTGCCTTGGTAAACTTTGTTAATTACTTCTCTTCCATTGTTCATTGTAGCTAAAGCAATAATGGAGTCAGGGTGTGTGTGATCAACCTCTGGAAAAGGAACATATGCATGAAGAGGTGTATCGATACTGGCAGCTCTGGGATTATTATTAAAAGTACACATTGGGTAATAGCCAACCATTTCATCTTCGTGGTTAAAGCCTCTATAAATATTTTTTAAACTATTAAATTTATCAAGATATAAACTTGCAAAGCCATCTTCTTTAATTGAACCTAAATCACCACCAGATCCTTTTACAAAAAGGACATTTTCCATTTTTTTTGTAATGGGGTCTTTTAATGAAATTTTAGAAGAAGTGTTACCTCCACCAAAGTTAGTAACTTTTAAATCAGAGCCAAGTAAATTAGATCTGATGATTAATTGATTTAATTTAGATTGTTTGTTGAAACTCTCTTTCCAGTTATTAATCACGTTTTTTTGAAATCTCATTCATACGTTTTTAAATTAAAGGTGTTTTACCTACAATAAAAAAAATTGATGTTATTCAATTTATACATTCAAAAACTTTCATTTATCCTCATTTACAATCAATTAACTGATTAAAAAAACTCTTAATTAATTGATTTAATATGTAAAAAGAGAAATAATATTGTCATCGAAAAAAATAGGAGGAAGAAAAAATGAAAAAATTATTTTTAATTATTATTTCATCAATTCTTTTTGCCTTTAACGCTAATGCAGCTGATATGAGAATTGCTTTAGTGGTTAAGGGATTAGGTATCGGCTTTTTTGAAGCTGCTGCTGAAGGAGGCGAAGAAGCTGCAAAAGAAATAGGTGGTGTTGAAGTTATTTACACTGGCCCAGCTACTACTACTGCAGAAGCGCAAATCGAAGTAATCAATTCACTAATTGCACAAAAAGTAGATGCGATAGCTATTTCTGCTAATGACAGAGATGCCCTAGCTTCAATTGGTAAAAAAGCAATGGACAGAGGAATTACAGTTATTTCTTGGGACTCTGGAATTGCAGAAGAAGGTAGGGTTATGAACTTAGATCCTTCTAATACAGCGCTTATTGGTTCTTCTAATATAAAGTGGATGAAGAATTCAATGGGCGATGAAGGTGAGTTCGCAATTTTAAGTGCTACTAGTCAAGCAACTAACCAGAACGCTTGGATAGAAGAGATGAAAAAAGAATTTGCTAAGCCTGAATACTCAAAAATGAAATGGGTAGACACAGTATACGGTGATGACCTTTTTGATAAAAGCTACCAAGAAGCATTGGGTCTTTTTAAGAAATATCCAAACTTAAAGGGAATTATAGCTCCTACATCAGTTGGTATTGTTGCTGCTGCTAAGGCAGTTGAAGACCAAGGCTTAGTTGGCAAAGTATTTGTTACTGGCTTAGGCTTACCAAGTGAAATGAAAGCCCATGTTAAAAATGGTTCTGCTGTTCAATTTGGTATTTGGAATCCAATTGATTTAGGATATTCCGCTGTTTATTTATCACATCAAATTGCTACTGGTGCATATTCTGGCCAAGAGGGTGAATGTATCCCAACTGGTAGAATGGGTGAGATTTGCATAGGCGCAGGAAATAATGCAGCTATGGCTGATCCGTTTATATTTGATGCCTCAAATATAGATAAGTTCGCAGAAATCTTTTAGTCAAATATATTTATACACACGACCACTAAGTGGTCGTGTGTTCTTTAATGAAACTAGAGCTCAAAAATATTTCTAAAAATTTCCATGGAGTGAAAGCGCTCCAAAACGTTGATTTTCAACTCAAAGATAATAGCATTCATGCTCTACTTGGAGAGAATGGGGCTGGAAAATCTACTTTAGTCAAAATACTCTGTGGTGTTTATCAACCTGATAGCGGCACAATCAATTTAAACAATCAACAACAAACAATTTCTAATCCTGCTATTTCTTTATCTTTAGGGATCTCTGCTATCCACCAAGAGTCAGTCATGTTTGACGAACTTACAGTGACAGAAAATATTTTTATTGGCAATCACTTAACCAAATCAAATGGTTTAATCGATTGGGGTTTAATGGAAAGTAAGACCAAAAAACTACTTCAGGATTTAGAGGCTAATATTGAGCCCAATGAAAAAATAAAAGATCTAAGCATAGCGCAACGTCACATAGTACAAATTTCACGTTCACTTATTCATGATGCTGAGATAGTAATTATGGATGAACCAACAGCATCTTTATCTCAAAAAGAAATTAATGAACTCTATACAATTATTAGAAACCTAAAAAAACAAAACAAGTCTATCATCTTTATTTCTCATAAATTAGATGAGGTAATGGAGGTATGTGATGACTTTACAGTTCTTAGAGATGGTGAATTAATTAAATTCGATAAAATATCGAATACCAATAAAGATCAATTAATTACCTATATGGCTGGGCGAGAAGTTAATCAAATTTTTCCTAAAAATAATGTCACAATTGAAAATGAAATTTTTCAAGTAAAGGATCTTTACAAAAAAACTCAATTTAAAAATATTTCATTTAATTTAAGAAAAAAAGAAATTTTAGGATTTTATGGCTTGGTAGGATCTGGTCGAACAGAAATTATGAAATCTATCTTTGGAATTACTAAACTTGACGAAGGAGAAATTATTTTTAAAAACCAAAAGATTTCCATTGCAAAACCTAGTGATGCAATTGATCAGGGGATTGTTTATCTTTCAGAGGAAAGACAACAGCTTGGCATGACTGGGTTAATGTCGGTAAAAGACAATATAAATATGGCTATTTTAGATAGAAATTCACAATTCTATATTCTAGACAATTTAAAAGAAATTAAAAACGCAACTGCAATGCAAGAAAAACTCAATATTAAAGTTTCCTATTGGAGTCAATTAACCCAAAGTTTATCAGGTGGAAATCAACAAAAAACTGTAATAGCTAAATGGCTTTCTACGAAGCCTGAGGTTTTAATTCTTGATGAGCCCACTAAGGGAATTGATGTCAGATCAAAATCGGCAGTCCATGAATTTATGGGAGAGTTAGTAGAAGAGGGTATGTCGATAATTATGATTTCATCCGAACTTCCAGAAATTTTAGGGATGTGTGATAGGGTTGTTGTGATGTATAAGGGATTAATTAAAGATATCTTAGATGTTAAAAACGCCTCATCTGAACAAATAGTTAAATTAGCAAGTGGTGAGTCGTGAAAAAAATCTTAACCAATAGAGATTTCATTTTATTTTCAATAATATTAATAGGATTAATAGCGGTAGGATTTGCAAATCCTCTTTTTGTAACACCTAAAAGTATATCAGATGTATTAACAGACACTTCAATATTAATCATTCTTGCTTTAAGTCAAATGATCGTGATATTAATTCGTGCAATAGATTTATCTGTAGCTTCTAACCTTGCCCTTTCAGGCATGCTTATATCTTTACTTTCAACTGTTCACCCAGAGCTCCCAGTTTATTATTTTATAGCTTTGTCGTGTGTCATTGGAACAGTCTTAGGCGTATTGAATGGTGTTTCGATTGCAATTTTAAAAGTACCTTTCATTGTTACAACTCTTGGTACTTTAAGCATCTATAGGGGCCTGATATATTTTGTAAGTGACGGTAAGCAAGTTTATTCAAATGAATTTTCAGAGGATTTTCTTTCTTTAATTCACTATAAGTTCCTCTCCCTTTCTTTTTTATTCTGGTTGGCAGTAGCGGCATTCATAGTTATCTATGTTTTGTTAAATCATACCCGCTTTGGAAGAAATCTTTACTCTTTAGGAGGCAACCCAGATGCCGCGAAATATATAGGTATTAGTGAGAATAAATACATTATTTTAGCATACTCAATCTCAGGGTTTTTTGCAGGACTATGTGGTTATTTATGGGTGGCCCGTTATTCTGTTGCTTCAACTCAAATTGCAATAGGTTTTGAACTAACGGTTATATCCGCATGTGTTGTCGGTGGAATAAGTGTCATGGGTGGAGTCGGAACAGTTTTAGGATGTGTTTTAGGCGCACTATTAATTGGACTTATTCGTAATGCTTTACCTGCTGTTGATATTTCGCAGTTCTGGCAACTTGCTATATCTGGCGCAATAATCTTAATGGCTATTATCATCAATACTAAAACTGAACAACGTAAAGAAAAAACAATTATGGTGGAAAATTAATGAGTACGATACCTGATAAGCCCCCTTTTAAGTTTTTAGATATTCTTTATAAAAAAGAATTTATTCTTTTTATAGTGCTAGTATCTATCTTAATTCTAAATTCTAACATCTCACCTTACTTTTTAGATTTATATAATTTGATCGATAGCACGTTTTTGTTTAGTGAAAAAGCAATCATAGCTTTAACTATGACATTTGTAATTATTGCAAGACAAATAGATTTATCTGTGGCCTCTATTATTGCTGTGTCATCCTGTGTTTTAGGTTACACCACAAGCTTAGGTTACGATACATGGTTAGTAATTTCTTTCACATTACTTAGTGGTGCTCTATGCGGAGCTTTTAATGGAGCGATCATTACAAAATTTGCTATCCCTTCTATTATTGTCACTATTGGAACTATGTCTTTATTTAGAGGATTGGCATATTCCTTCTTAGAAGACTCTTATTATAATAAGTTCCCTAAACTGGTAAGCAACCTAGGTAGCGGTTACCTATTTGGATATATACCCTATGCATTTTTAACTTTTCTTTTACTTTCTTTGGTATTTGCTTTTATTCTCCATAAGACCTCTGTAGGTAAAAAAATATATTCCATTGGCAACAATCCTGATGCTGCCCAATATACGGGCATTGCTGTAGACAAATATACATTTGTATTATTCACTCTTAATGGGGTATTTTCAGCCATAGCAGCCATTTTTTTAGCAGGAAGATTATCCAGTGTAAGACCTAATATTGCATTTGGATGGGAATTAGAGATTATAACTATGGTGGTATTGGGTGGAGTTTATATTTATGGAGGGTCCGGCTCCATTTTAGGAGTAGTGATATCTATATTTATTTTAGGAATGCTTTCTTTTGGACTGGGATTACTCAATGTGCCTGGTGTGGGTATAATAATATTTACAGGATTACTTTTAATCTTAAGCATCGGCTTTCCTTCTTTTGTTAGAACCATAAGGAGAAAAAATGAGTAAAGCTCTAGGAAAAAAAGTTTGGGCTTTCCCTGATGCATTTCTGCCTGCTACAGGCCACCCCTACAAAACAACAAATCACGGTGATCAATTTGGTCATGAATCTCTGTGCATTATTAATTATGATCAAAGCCCTGCAGAAATAGTCTTAGACTTTTTATATGAAGACCAAGATCCGATAGAAAATTATATTTTCACCATGAAAGGGAAAAGAAGTATTCATTTAAGATTAGATGACATTGAGGTTAATAGTCAAAAACTACCAAGAGAAAAACCATATTCAATTGTTTTAAAAAGTAATATTAACGTTGTTGCTCAGTTGTCGAGACTTGATACAACATCAGAAAATAATGCATTTATGACTACTATGGGATGGGGGAGCGATGTTTAAAGCTGTAAAAAAAGAAATTATCAACGAACATAATAAGACAACAAAATCATCTCTCGATTTTGATTTTGAGTATTTAGAGAAAAAATTAAAAAAGAGTCACATTGATATTCATGAAATTTTAGATCAGGTAAAAAAATTTCAAGTAGCTGTCCCCACTTGGGGTGTAGGAACAGGTGGAACACGATTTGCTCGTTTTCCTGGAATAGGAGAACCTCAAAATATTTATGATAAAATTGAAGATTGCGCTGTAATAAATGATTTGATTGGCTTCACTAATAAAGTATCCCCACATTTTCCATGGGATAATGTAGATGATTTTTCTAAGTTAAAAGAATTTGCAGATGGGTATGGTATCGGCTTTGATGTTGTAAATTCTAATACATTTCAAGATCCTGCAGATGGACCAGAAACTTTCAAATATGGAAGCTTAACTAATTCAAGCTCTGCAATTAGAGACAGGGCAATTGAAGTAAATATACAATCGATTGAAAGTGGAAAAGCCTTGGGTTCTAAGGGTTTAACAGTATGGATTGGTGATGGAGGTAATTTTCCAGGACAGATGAGCTTTTCAAAATCATTGGAAAGATACATCGACTCTATGAAGAAAATCTACGCCACTCTTCCCAAAGATTGGACAGTTTTGCTAGAACACAAACCCTATGAGCCGGCATTTTATTCTACTGTTATAAGTGATTGGGGTACTAGTTATATTTGTGCTAAAGAATTAGGAGATCAGGCAATGTGCTTAGTTGATTTAGGCCACCACCTCCCTAATACAAACATTGAAATGGTTGTTTCAAGATTAATTGATGTCAATAAATTAGGTGGGTTTCATTTTAATGATAGTAAATTTGGAGATGATGATTTAGATGCGGGCTCTATTAACCCTTATGAATTATTTCTGATATTCAATGAACTTACCGCCGCTTCACAAAATAATAAAATTAAAAATTTGGCATATATGATTGATCAATCACATAACGTTACTGATCCAATTGAAAGTTTAATTTCAAGTGCAAATGAAATAGTCAATTCGTATACAAAATCATTGCTTGTTGATTACTCTTTATTAGAAAAATCCCAAGACAGTAATGACGCTATTCAATCCATGCAAATTTTAAAGACAGGGTATAATACTGATGTCAATCCGATAGTTGCTATGGCTCGATTTGAAAACGGTAATTCAATTGATCCAATTAATACTTATCGCACACTTGATTATAAGAAGAATAAATCACTCACCAGAAAAAATGAAGGTGGTTCTTCTTCAGGAATTGTTTAGCTATTAAATAATCTATTTAAGATATTCATTGAGAGTATTTTCTACACCCTCTTGATAAATCATTTTAAGCCACTTAGAAAAATAATCTCTAAATTTATCATCTTTAGAGGTGTCGCCATAAATTTCTAATTGCTCTAACCATTCAAGCGGATTTTCTTTCGATTTTTTAGCGCAGGCATTTAATTTTTCCCAATGGGGATCATTAGGTTCAATAATAGAACCATCTTCACGAGTTCCTTCACACATCCGTGCCCATAAAGCCTCTGCTAAAGAAAGTCCAATAATTGAAATATTGTGTTTAATTCCATCTTTTATGGACGGTACTAGAAAGCCAGCATGACGGGAAGAACCATCAAAAGCGACTCGACGGGTTGTATCTTGTATTGATGGGTTAGAAAACCTGCTCGCAATAAGTTCGTAGTATTCTAGTGGAGTGTACCCAGGAACTGGTTTTATATGAGGAATAATCTCATTTTTTTCTATCTTTTCTAATAAACTCACTATCATTTTATTCTTCATGGCATCACGAACAGTTTCAATATTTAGAAGTTCAGCTGCATTTGCTAGAATTTGGTGGCCTCCGTTGAGGATGCGTATTTTTTGATCTTCATAGCCATGAACATTATCAGTGAATTGTACCCCTACTTTTTCCCAGCTAGGGCGACCAGCACAGAATTTATCTTCAATTACCCACTGTCTAAAATTTTCATGAGATACAGGAGCTAAGTCATTAATACCTAAATTTTTGATAAAATTTTTTTCTACCTCTCCCGTGTGAGGTACGATGCAGTCCACCATAGCATTGGGGAAGGTGCAGTTTTGATTAATCCATTCTGATAATTCTAAATCTTGTTCCTTTGCTATTCCAATTATAGCTTGTTTAAGTTTATTTCCATTTTGCACTAGATTATCACAACTCAGTCCAGTGAAAGGTCCAACTCCAGCCTTTCTTCTGAGATCAAGGGCAGTCACGATTGCGCCAAATGCAGTTCGGGGGCTATGCGGATTTTCAATATCATAAATTATATCAGGATGGTCTAAGGTTAATTCTCCTTTTTCATTTATAAAATATCCACCCTCAGTCACAGTAAGAGAAACAATTCGAATTTTTGGTTGAGTCATAGCTTGAATTAGAGATTGGTTATTTTTTTCAACAGGTACATAATCAATCATCGGACCTACTATCTCACATGATTGGTTTCCTTCAGGATCTAATTCAATTAGAGTGGTAAGAAAATTTTGGCTAGCCAACTTTTCTCTCATTGTAATATCATATCCCGTTACCCCTGATCCAATGATAGCCCAACTTAGATTCTTTCCTTTTTGCATTAAGCGGTGCATATACCAAGAAAGGTGAGCTCGATGGAAATTCCCAACCCCTATGTGAACGATTCCTGCTTGAAGCTGGGAGCGATCATATAATGGTTTTATATTAGAGCCATTAATATGAGCTAAAGTCTCATTATTTAAATTTAAAATTGGAAGTTGTTTTGATGTAACAGCCATTAGTTGATATATTGGCCTCCATTCACTTCAAGGGCAAATGCCTCAGCGAATGATTTTCCAGTCCCTCTCACAGCACCAGTAATAAAAACGTCTTTGTCGAGAGATTTCACTACTGACGCTCTCCTTGTTCATTGAATAAATGCAATCTATCTTTTTTAGGTTTTAAAAACACTTTTTGGCCTCGATCATAACTTTTCTCTCCATCGGTTCGAACCAATAGTGTTTCAGCAACTCCACTTCCTTGAATATGTAAAAAAGTGTCTGATCCTAAACTTTCTGCCATTTTTACAACTCCATTCCACTCACTCTGCTCTGAGGTAACAGAAATATGCTCAGGTCGAATACCGACGGTATGGGCTCCTTGTTCTTGGGCCCAAGTCCTTGTAATAAAATTCATTTTAGGAGATCCTATAAAACCAGCGACGAATAAATTTTTTGGATTTCGATAAAGCTCTAGGGGTGTTCCAACTTGTTCTATGACACCATGGTTCATGACAACAATACGGTCTGCCATTGTCATTGCTTCGACTTGATCATGGGTTACATAAATCATAGTTGTATTTAGTCTTTTATGTAGTTCAGAGATTTCTAAACGCATACCCACACGAAGTGCTGCATCAAGGTTTGAGAGTGGTTCATCAAATAAAAAAGCTGATGGTTCGCGAACAATTGCTCGTCCGATAGCAACACGCTGTCGCTGACCACCTGATAATTGAGCAGGTTTACGCTCTAAATAATCATTTAAATTTAATACCTCTGCTGCTTTCTTGACTTTTTCATCAATTGAGTCCCTATCCATTCCTGCCATTTTGAGAGGAAAGGCAATATTCTTATAAACATTCATATGGGGGTAGAGAGCATAAGACTGAAAGACCATAGCCAATTTTCTTTTTGCTGGAGCATCTTGGCTAGCCTCTCTTCCATCAATATGGATAGAACCAGTTGTAAGATCCTCAAGCCCTGCAATCAAGCGAAGAAGGGTGGATTTACCACAGCCCGATGGCCCTACGAATACAGTGAATTCACCATCTTTTATCTCTAAATTGAGAGGCTTGATAACTTGAAGATCACCAAATTTTTTGGTCACTTGTTTTAATTCAATAAATTTCATTTATTCTCCTTTATTTTACTGCTCCAAAAGTTAAACCACGTACCAGTTGTTTTTGACTGAACCACCCTAAAATTAAAATAGGGGCAATGGCCATAGTTGATGCCGCACTGAGTTTTGCAAAAAATAATCCTTCAGGACTAGAATAGCTTGCAATGAATGCAGTTAGTGTAGCAGCTTTAGCTGCAGTTAAGTTCAGTGTCCAGAAGGACTCGTTCCAAGCTAAAATCAAATTTAATAAAATTGTTGATGCTATTCCGGGAATTGCCATAGGTGTAAGAACATAAAAAATTTCTTTCCATAAAGAGGCGCCATCCATGCGAGAGGCTTCTAAAATCTCTCGGGGAATTTCTCGAAAATAGGTATAGAGCATCCATATAATGATAGGTAAATTTATTAACATTAAAATTACTACTAATGCCGTACGGCTATCTAAGAGCCCTAGTTTAATACAGCCGATATAAATAGGATACAGCACTCCTACAGCAGGAAGCATTTTGGTGGAGAGCATCCAAAGTAAGATATCTTTAGTTCGTTTAGTGGGGACAAAAGCCATCGACCATGCGGCTGGAACTGCAATAATTATTCCTAATAGTGTGGACCCACCAGCAACAATGATGGAGTTCCATAAAAATTTCGTATAATCCGAACGCTCTTGTACAATAAAGTAGTTTTCCAGTGTCCAATCAAAGAAGAAGAATAGAGGAGGGTCGTTGATCGCTTGTCCTTCTGTTTTAAAACTGGTTAACAAGGTCCAAAGAACAGGAAAGAAAATTAAGAGGCCAATAGACCAAGCGATTAAAGTATTAATCAATTTTTGTTGCTTATTAACACTTCTAGGCATTTAACTCTCCTTCGCGTCCAAGGATTTACCTACAACCCTCATTAAGAAGATAGCAACAATATTTGCCAAAATAATAGCATAGACACCTCCTGCAGAACCTAGGCCCACATTTTGACTTTCCAACACGCGTTGAAAAATAAGATAGGTGAGCGTCTTAGTTCCAAAGGCACCAGCTGTTGTGACAAAAATTTCTGCAAAAATTGAAAGAAGGAAAATAGTTTGAATTAGTATAACAATAGTAATAGCTCGGGAGAGATGAGGAAGGATAACATAGCAGAAGCGTTTGATGGCATATGCCCCATCCATCTCTGCTGCCTCTAGCTGCTCTCGATCCAAAGACTGAATAGCTGTTAGTAAAATTAGGGTTGCAAAGGGAAGCCATTGCCAACTAACTATCATTATAACAGATCCTAAACTATAATGGCTCAACCATTGCAAAGGTTCGAGACCAAAAAATCTCCATAAGTGAGCCAAGATCCCATTAATTGGATCCATAAACATATTCTTCCAGACTAGTCCGGAAACAGTTGGCATGACAAAAAAAGGTGCAATGACTAAAATACGCACAATTCCTTGACCCCACATCGGCTGATCAAGAAGAAGGGCAAGAAAAATTCCAAAGATAACAGTTATCAGCAAGACGCTACCTACAATAATTAATGTAGCGTATACACTTGGCCAAAAAGCACTTGAGCTAATAAAGCGAATATAGTTTTCAAAACCAACCCATCCTAAATCACCACCGCGAAGGGGAAGGTATTTTTTAAAGCTAAAATAAAGAGTGGTCGTTAGTGGGGCTAACATCCAACCTAATAACAAGACAACAGCGGGAGCCATCATCATGCGTGAAATACCTCTAGTACTTAATTGATTGAACATTTGTTTTTTTTAAAACGAAAATATAATTAACCTTAATGGATGAGGGGCGAAAGTTCACCCCTCATTTTAAAATAAAAAGTAATGGCTTATCTGTAGCCTGCTGCTTCCATTGCGTCATTAGTAATTGCTTGCGCTTTTGCTAATGCATCTTCAATGGACTGCTGACCAGCATAAGCTGCTGAGAACTCTTGACTTACATCAGTTGCTATTCCAGCAAATTCAGGGATCGCTGCAAACTGAATTCCCACGTATGGGCTTGGATCTACTGTTGAATTTAGTGGATCTGCAGACAAGATAGACTCTAAAGTCATTTTTGCGAATGGAATATCCTTGTAATTTGAATTTTCATACAATGATGTTCTTGCTCCTGGAGGAACGTTTGCCCATCCTTCGTTAGCAGCTACTAATTCAATGTAACCATTTGAAGTTGCCCACTCAATGAATTGTTTTGCAGCTTCTTCTTTTTGAGTACCAGCTGGGATCGCTAAAGCCCATGCCCATAACCAGTTTGAGCGAACGCCCATACCATTATCAGGTGCTAGAGTAAATCCAACACTATCTGCAACAGTTGAGTCATTCGGGTTAGTTACAAATGAAGCTGCCACAGTTGCATCAATCCACATACCACATTTTCCTTGTTGGAAAAGAGATAAGTTCTCATTGAAACCGTTAGTTGCAAATCCAGCAGGTCCTGCATCAGACATCATATTATAGTAAAAGTTTAATGTATCTGACCATTCACGTGTATCAAATTGAGCATTCCAATCTTCATCGAACCATCTTGCACCAAAAGAGTTTGACATCGCAGTGATAAAAGCACCACCTTCACCCCAACCAGCTTTACCTCTTAGGCAAATACCGTTGATCTCATTATCTCTATCTGTCATTGCACGAGCTGCCTTTGCGATAAAGTTCCATGATGGAGCTGCAGGCATTTCAAGACCAGCTTTTGCCATTAAGTCAGTTCTGTACATGACCATCGAGCTCTCACCGTAGAAAGGTGCAGCATACAATGTACCATCATGTGATAAACCACCAGCCATTGCTGGTAATAAGTCACCTACATTATAGTCTGCAGATAGATCATCTAAAGGAACTAACCAACCGTTAGAACCCCAGATAGGTGTTTCATACATACCAATAGTCATAATATCAAAAGCACCACCTTTAGTTGTGATATCAGTTGTTACTCTTTGACGTAGTACGTTTTCTTCTAAAGTTACCCACTCAACTTTATGGCCAGTTTTAGCTGTAAAGTCGTCAGTTAAACCTTGCATACGGATCATATCGCCGTTGTTTACAGTCGCGATTGTCAGAGTCGTAGCATGACTTCCTGCATAGGTAACAGTTGCAGTTAGCGATAATGCTAATACTGCAGATGAGATTAATTTTGTTATTCTCATGTTGTCCTCCTGATTTTTGATTATCTAATTCAATATCAGATTTTTACTCGCGTCAATATTAAATTTACACGCGTAAAATACCTAAGCAGAGTTACGTATGATTAACTTGGCAGAATACAAGGTTTCTGAACGTTTTTTGGACTTTCCTCCATTGTTGATAAGTTCGAATAAAGTGAGTACGGCATTATCAGACACTGAGTCATAATCATGAGCAGCTGTGGTTAAAGGAGGAGAGGTAAATCGAGAATAAGGAGAGTCATCACACCCAGCTACTCTTAAATCGCAATCCTTGGTTTTCCCAACCTTTACTCCCATTTCACTACAAGCAGAGAGAAAACCAATAGCCAATCGATCGTTACTACATAGAACCGTGTCAGTAGACAATCCTTTTTCTCTCAAAATTTTTAGAGCCCCTTGACGTCCTATTTCCTCAAACTCCCACCCCACTCCCTCAATTTTAATTACTTGTGGCTTTAGTTTTAAGTTTTCCATAATTTTCAGGTAAGACTCTCTTCTTTTATTGGCATTAGGATTTGCTGGGTATCGCATTTCAAAAAAACTTGGAGAGCCACCAGTGCTGTTCAGATACTCTACTGTTTGAGAAATAAAACTAAAATTATCAGATCCAATAAAAGCTGATCCTAATCCATCAATATTGCTATCAAACAATATAGTTGGAACGTTTTTACAAAATTTTTCAATCTTAGTTTTATCAGAGCCTCTTCCAAGAGGGGCCATTAAGACTCCTGCGGGTTTGAGGGAGCGAAGTGTATCTAAAATTGTATTTTCTTGAACTCGCTCACCATGAGAAGAAAATAAAAAGGGGGTGTATCCTGCATCAATACACCGACGCTCTAAGTTTCGAGCGATCTCAGCAAAGTAGGGGTCAGAGACATAGGGAACAACAATACCAATGTTTTTAGTGAGCTGGCGATTTTGATTAATGGCATAAAAATTAGGGTAGTAATCATACTTTTCTAAAGCCACTTCGATTTTCGATTTTAAACTTTCACGAACACGGGAAGGGTCATTAAAGAATTTTGAGATGGTAGGTCTGGATATTCCACTTGCTCGAGCAAAGTCCTCCATATTTTTAATTTTCGTTTTCACAATATCTCCAAAGAAACGGATTTTAACGCGTGTAAAAAAAATAAACAAGAATACTTTTACACGCAACTTTCTATATAATTACTAATTTATCAGTAGAAGTGGTAATAATGTATCTTACATAATAAGACAATGGGATGGTGGCTATACTAGAAGATAGTTGTTTCTAATCCTTAACTTGGACCTTCAACTTAATATTAATTTCCCTCATCAATTTTAATTCTCTAACATTATGTCTGTAGCTTTGTCAGCTATTGCCATTGCGGGGGCGTTTGTATTAGCTGCCACAATATTTGGCATCATCGAAACATCAAAAACTCTCAAATTATCAATGCCTTTAACCTGAAGTTTTGAATTTAAAACAGCAGTATCATCACTTTCTTTTCCCATCTTACAGGTTCCAACAGGATGCCAATTAGTCTTGACCATTTTTTTACAATAATTAGTTAAAGACTCATCATCATCAATATTTTTACCGGGAAGTATTTCTTCTAAAATTATATCTGACAATGGTTTTGTATTGATAACCTCTCTGGCAAGTCTAAGACTTGAAATGAATATATCGATATCTTCTTTATTGCTTAAAAAATTTGGGTTTATATTAGGAAGATCTAATGGGTTAGAAGAGCTTAGTGTCACCTCACCGCGAGATTTTGGATTCATTATACAAGGAGTGAGCGTAACTCCATGATCAGGTTTAATGCCTTTTGTGTCTCTATCTGTATACATAATTTGTACGCAGTATAATTTTACTTTTGGATTATTTTGATCTTTTAAATCATCTGGGTTTAAAAAAGAACAAAAGTAAACCCCATTAGATGTTACAGGACCTGATTTAAATAAAAGATATTGGATACCATTTCTTATCATTCTTAGACCTTTGTTTTGTTTAAAATAACCGTATCCTTTTTTAGCTCTTGAGATAAAAGGAACTTCATGATGGTCTTGGAGGTTTTTTCCAACACCCTCTAATTTTTCTATAACTTCTATGCCGAACTTTTTGAGTTGCACCTCCTCACCAATACCGGAATGCATCAATATTTTTGGGGACACTAAAGATCCAGCTGTAAGAATTATTTCTTTTCCATAATATTTCTCTACCTTCTTATTAGATATGACTTCTACCCCAGTTGCTTTTTTCTTTTCTATGATGATTTTAGTAACAACAGTATTTAATTTAATTTGTAAGTTTCTATCTTCTGACAAAGGTTTTATAAGTGTGGATACGGTATCACTCCTTCTTCCATCACCAATGGTGTATTGCATTAATCCAACACCGTATTGATCCCCATCGTTAAAATCTCTGTTATAAGGTAATCCCAAATTTTGCATTGATTTAATATATAAGTCGGAACCCTTAGCTACATATCCAGGATCAGAAACTTTAATGGAGCCATCTGATCCATGAAAATTTCCTGACAGCCTTTGATTATTTTCTAAATTTTTATAACTACCTAAAAGGGATTGCCACCCCCATCTTTCATCACCTGTCTCTTCAACCCACTTTTGATAATCAGATGGCTTACCTCTCATATACACCATCCCATTAACAGAGGAGCCACCACCAAGAACCTTTGCTTGAGCAATATCGTGTTGTCGATTATTAAGTTGAGGCTGAGCAATAGATTTATAAAACTTCAAATAAGGACTTCCATCTAACATAGGTATCCATCCAGCGGGCATTGAAAGTAAAGGGTTATTGTTTCTCCTTCCTTCTTCTATAAGAAGAACTGAATGCCCTTTCTTAACTAATTTTGCAGCAGTAACGGTACCTGAAGTTCCCCCACCAACAATTATGAAATCATAAGTTTTCATTTATTAATTAAATATTAATAAAGAAAATTAATGATGTAGTCCATTTTTAATGAATTTAAGAGCTTCAGCGATAAAATCTACTTTATTAAATGGATGTCTTTTTGGTCTGATTACTGATGAAGAAGCTGCAAAACATATTTTAAATGAACAATAAAACAATATATTGTTTTAGACTGTGATGGATAAATGTTTTTAAATAAATTTAAACTAGATGGTAAAATTGCTCTTATTACAGGAGGCGCAAAGGGAATAGGCCTGTCTATAGCTCATGCACTCGGTGAAGCTGGGGCTAAGTTAGTTTTAGCTGACAGGGAAGATAAAAATGGCGGAGTGGAAGAGTTAAAAAAATCTAATTACGATGTTACTTTCTTCGAAGTAGACTTGCTTGATCGATCAGCACCTCAAAAAATTATTGATCAAACTTTGGAAAAGCATGGAAGGGTAGATATTCTTGTAAATAATGCCGGCGTTGCTCAGCACGGTGACACACATGAATTTGATGATGATATGTTAGATAAAATTATGGATATTAACGTTGATGTAGTTTTTCGTATGTGCCGCTCTGTTATTCCCCCGATGAAAAAACAAGGTGAGGGTGTTATTCTAAATATTGGATCAATGTCGGGATTGGCTTCTAACATACCTCAGCCCCAAGTGGCTTATAATGCTTCAAAGGCCGCTGTGCATATGATGACAAAAAGTCTAGCCAGTGATTATGCTAATCAAAATATTCGAGTAAATGCAATTGCTCCCGGCTATGTCAAAACCGACATTACAAATCTTCCATCAAAATATGAGCATTGGTATCCAATATGGCATAAGCAAACGCCAATGAATAGGATGGCAGAACCTCATGAAATTGCTTCAGCCGCACTGTTCCTATGTAGTCCTGCAGCTAGTTACGTCACCGGTGAAGTCTTAGTGGTCGATGGCGGTTACACTACAAGATAAATAAAAAATAATTAAAGTCCTATTTTATAGTAAGATATAGTTATGAAAGCACTAGTATTAGAAAAACAACTTGAATTAAAGTTAAGAGATATTGATTTACCAACAGAGGTAGGTCATGACGATGTAAAAATTAAAATGCATACAGTTGGTATTTGTGGATCTGACATACATTATTATGAGCACGGAAAAATTGGACAATGGAATGTTGATGCTCCAATGGTTTTGGGACATGAGGGTTCTGGTACCGTAATTGAAGTTGGAGATAATGAAAAAATTTTAAAAGTAGGAGATAGGGTTTGCATTGAACCTCAAGTTGTAAGTAAAAAATCCAAAGAATATAAATTGGGGATGTACAATTATGATCAACAGGTAAAGTTTTGGGCTACACCACCAATTCATGGTTGTTTAGCACCTGAGGTAGTATTTCCAGGAGATATGGTTTTCAAAATTCCTGATAATCTATCTTATGCTGAAGGAGCGATGGTGGAACCCCTAGCTGTAGGAATGCAAGGAGTCACTAAGGCAAAGATAAAACCAGGGCAAATAGGTCTAGTTATGGGCTGTGGCCCGATTGGTTTGGTCACTGGTCTTGCTGCGTTAGCTGGAGGTTGTTCTAAAGTTTATATCGCAGATGTTTTAGCTGAAAAACTAAAAATGTGTGATCATTATCCCAATCTAATTCCTGTCGATTTAACTAAGGAAAATTTATCAGAAAGAATTATGGATGATACTGGTGGATGGGGTGTTGATCGTTTTTTTGAGTGCAGTGGAGCAGTAAAGGCTTATGAAGCTATCTTCTCTTGTTGTTCTCCTGGTGCTCATGTTGTTCTTATTGGCAATAATGCAGAACCTGTTCCAATGAATTGGGCAATTTTATTTGCTAAGGGTTTAGAGTATCAAACCGTTCATAGGTATTCTCATCAATATGAGCCATCTATAAGATTGCTCGGTAGTGGAAAAATTGATGTTAAGCCTATGATTACTCATACATTTAAATTTGAAGAGAGTGTTGAAGCTTTTGAAAGAGCAGCAGAACACAGACCAACAGATGTGAAGCTTCAAATTAAAATTGATGAGGAAAACTAAGGATTAGATATAACTATCTTGTAGTATAGCCACCATCAACTACTAAGACCTCACCGGTAACATAACTAGATGCAGGGCTACATAAGAAAAGTGCAGCTGAAGCAACCTCATGGGGCTCTGCCATTCTATTCATTGGTGTTAGTTCATTCCAAGTAGGATACCAATGCTCATTTTCTTTTGGTAAATTAGTCATTTCTGTTCTTATATAACCTGGGGCAATTGCATTTACACGAATATTTTGATTTGCGTAATCACTGGCTAAGCTTTTTGTCATCATATGAACAGCAGCCTTCGAGGCATTATAGGCTGTTTGAGGTTGGGGGATATTAGAAACTAAGCCTGAAATTGAGCCAATATTTAGAATAACTCCTTCTCCTTGTTTTTTCATCGGAGGAATAGCAGAGCGGCACATACGAAATACAGCATCTACATTAATATCCATAATCTTATCTAACAAATCATCATTGAATTTTTCAGTATCGCCATGTTGAGCTACACCAGCATTGTTTACAAGGATATCTATTCTTCCATGCTTTTCTAAAGTTTGATCAATGATCTTCTGAGGGACTGAACGGTCAAGCAAGTCTCCTTCAAAAAAAGAAACATCATAACCAACATCCTTTAGCTCTTGAACGCCACTTACTGGGTCTGTTCTATTAACTAAAACTAATTTTGCGCCTGCTTCACCAAGCGCATGAGCAATAGAAAGACCTATACCCCTTGTGCCCCCAGTGATAAGTGCAATTTTACCATCCAATTTAAATTTATCTAAATACACCTTTTTCCCTCCATTAATTAATACATTTAAACAATATAATTTCAGATGTATTTTTATAAACAACTTTTTAATAATATATAAAGTTCTCTATGGAATATGCTTAGGTAAATATACTATAATTTTTATATGGGATGGTGGAATAGTGATAATGAAGAAATACCTCAAGATAAAAATTCTTATCTAAAATGTTCTGATTGTGGTGAAACTCATGAGGTTTCAACTAAATATATAAATTCCTTAACACAAGAAATAGTTAATATTTGCTATAACTGTCATAAAAAGAAATACATTGAGAGTTTAGCGGTAATGTCTGCTATTGATGGTTTTACAGACTTATAACTAATGAGAGCGGAAATTATCTTTCCAATTATTTATTTAATTTGTCTACTAATTATAATTGGACCTAGGTTTTTAGATACAAACTCATCATTAAAGCAGCTTTTGAGTAACTTAGGAATTTGGGCATTAATAGTTTTAACTATTAGTTTAGTTTATCAAGGCTATCATTATTATCTTCCTCATTAAAAATTTTGAAATTTGAATAAACTAAATATTATCTATCATCCTGAATATGACATACCTGTCCCATCCACACATCGATTTGTAGGAACTAAGTTCTCTGATTTATACAATCACCTTCAAACTCAACCTTTTGCATCTAAATTAAAAGTTAGTCAACCGACCCCAGCTCCCAGAGAACACATTGCACGAGCCCACTACTCTTCGTATATAGAAAAAGTATCTAAGAATGAATTATCTAAAGATGATCTTCGACTTATTAGTCTTCCCTGGTCGGAGCGGCTCCGAAACCGTTCCTTTTTGGCCATTGAGGGCACCTACCAAACAGCAAGGCAAGCTCTCAAATCAGGTATTGCTTGTCATGTAGGGGGCGGAACTCATCACGCTCACCGCGATCACGGTATGGGTTTTTGTGTCTTCAATGACTTAGGCTATGCCGCAAAAAATTTAATCGCCGAAGATCATGTTCAAAAAGTTTTAATTTTAGATCTTGATGTTCATCAAGGAGATGGCACGATTGATATCTGCCAAGGTGACCCTCAAATATTTACTTGCTCCATTCACAGTGAGAGTAATTTCCCCTTTGAGAAAAAACAAGGTTGGATGGATATCGGTCTTCCTGCGGGAACCAAGGATGAGACCTACTTAGACATCCTCAGTCAAACGCTGCAATCAATTAGACGTTCTCTGACACCCGATCTTGTTTTATTTGATGCGGGCATTGATGTTTATTCAGAGGATGGGTTAGGGAATTTGGAGCTCAGCATTGAGGGTATTCGAAAAAGAGATCGGTTAGTTTTGGAGTATTATCGAGGCAAAAATATTCCTGTAGCCACAGTGATTGGGGGAGGCTACAGCAAGGATACCAAAGAACTAGCCCACCGACATGGTCTTATTTTTGAGTCAGCGATCCACTATTTATAGTTCTTCGATTTTTCAGTAAGATAGAAATATCAATGAAATCAGAGATAATTTTCCCCCTTATTTATATGATCTGTCTGCTCATATTAATAGGTCCCCGGTTTATAGATATGAACTCTAATTTTAGGCAGTTTTTGAGTAATCTTTCCATATTATCAATTGCCACAACACCCCTGTCCAGTGAGGCCCAGCAAGCCTTTGAAGAAGTCTCCATCAATTTTGAAATCGACTTTTAAAACCTAAATATATCGTTTAACTTTGTAACAAGAAGCAAAGATCAATCATCATCATGATGATCGTCGTATTCCTCGTATTCATCATCTCCTTGGTGATGATGTTTTTCTTTGTATTGGTGAGAAGACGTCATCATTCGCTCGTGGACGGCCTGCATTCCTCGATCGACCATATCAGAAATCTCCGAGGCGTGTTGCTGGAGGAGAGCGACAACCTCTGGATTGGTGGAGGTTTGAATGAGGGAAATTCCTTTTTCCGTTAACTCTATCTCTGTTTCAATTTCATCGTAGTATTTAAAAATTTCATGCAAGGTGGGCGATTGAATAATGACTTGCGGGTTTTTTTCTTCTTGAAGACGTGTGACCATCATGGTGACATGATCAATAATACTGGAGCGCAATTCCTCATTATCACTCTCAGTAACTGTAATAATTCCATTGGGGATATTCTCTACTAAACGCTTGATTTCATTGTGTTTTTGGAAGAGTTGTTTGAGGTCGGTGACCTCTTGATCGGTTATATCTTCACCTTGAAGACCCGGCATATTTACTTCATCGTGTTCATGCTGTTTGAGGTGTTGGGCGTGATGTTGGTTTTTGTTCTGGTATTCCATGCTGTGATGGTTGTGCATGGAAAGCCAATAGAACGCTACTCCCGCGATAAAAAAAACAATCGCTAGAGCTAGTACCCAAAGGGTTTTTTTATTCCATTCTTGTTTCATGTTTGATGAGATTTTTTCACCTTTTTTCAAAATTCATATTTATCAAATTTACTCTGTGACATTAATGACAGCTTTGAGATGCAATATTATAAAAATTGACTACACTTAAATTACATCAATGAATTCGCTCATTATTAATGCTTTAATTTATCTTCTCGCCGCCGTGGTCGTGGTTCCTTTAGCCAAACAGTTCAAGTTGGGATCGATCGTGGGATATATTCTGGCGGGTATTTTAATTGGCCCGTTTGTTCCGGGATTAATTA
>Ga0222719_10001277_pt1 | contig 24672 bp, 31 predicted proteins | sample C33_34DmetaG_FD_165039 | JGI IMG/M metagenome (GOLD analysis project Ga0222719, IMG submission 165039) | Estuarine water microbial communities from San Francisco Bay, California, United States - C33_34D | ecosystem: Environmental > Aquatic > Marine > Unclassified | place: USA: California...
CGCATTTCTGTTGCTGATGGTTTTGTCCACATAATGTGTACTCCTTTCAATTAAAATAATATACTTTTACCAGTATATATGTATATTATACACTATATGTGTAGGATTTGCATCGGTTATTGTATGAGTTACAACTAAGGATTATTATGAAAAAAAAAATAAAAAAGTTATTAGATAAACAATTTAAATATGTATCTCAATTACATAGAATAACTTTTAAAAAATCATTAGAAGGTAATAGATATAGATATTTACTTGAACAATTAAGTTATCGTATGGCTGATACTATAGAGGAAATAGATGAGCAAATTTCTTAGGCATTTACCCTGTCCTAAGTGTCGTAGTCGAGACAACTTAGGCGAGTATGAAGACCATTTCTATTGTTTTGGATGTCAATATTACAAAACAAAACAAGATCTGGAGTCGTTGCGTAACAGATTAAAAGAGAAACGACCCAGTAATGTAACCACCAGTGTGCTTAATACAACTAAAGAGCTACCTCAAGTAGCGATGAAGTGGTTACTATCATATGGTATTACACCAGATGAAATAGTTAAATATAACTTTCAATGGTGTACTGACAATGGAACTTTAATCTTACTTAACACTGGAAGTTACTGGCAAGGTAGATCATTTAAATCCTATGGACCTAAGTATCTATCCAATGGAGCTAAACCCTTGACAGTGTATGGAAAACATGATACAATAATTCTAACAGAAGATATTTTATCAGCAATTAAAGTATCTCGTCAGCATCAAGTCTGCTCCGCTCCCTTGTTGGGGAGCAGCCTTGCTACTAACTTCGAGGAAGAGTTAGTAAAAAATTATAAAGCAGTTTATGTCTGGTTAGACAGAGACAAAGCAAAGAACGCAGTAAGGATAAAGAACAGATTAAAAGGATTAGGTCTAGATAGTAAAGTAATTATAACCAATCTAGATCCTAAAGAGTATAACAATAAGGAGATTGAACAGTGGTTGAAGAACAGATAATTAAATTGTTCTGTGAAGACAGGGAATACTATTTAAAGTATTACAAGTATGTTAATCTTAATTATATTAAGACTAACTATACTAGTCATTACAAACTATTTAACAGTATAGAAAGTTATTACAATACATATGATAATAAAGAAAGTATTAGTACATCAGAATTAGAATTACAATACAACAGTAATTATTTATTACAAGAGTCAGAGCGTAAAGAACTTACGCTTCTTGTAACCCGAATCTTTGACGCTGAAATCACCAACAAAGATGCTGTAGTAAATCTCCTAAATGAGCATCGCAGGCGAGGATTAGCGGGTGACCTCGCCAAGCTTGCTCTTGATGTAGAAGATGGTACTGCAGATCCTGATAGATTGATAGAAAAGTTTAAAGATTTTGAAAAAGATGAAGTAGAAGATAAAGGTTTTAACTTTCAGAATATGAGTCTATCTCATATATATGAAGAACAAGAAAACAATCCAGGTTTACGTTGGAGACTTAACTGGCTTAACAAATCATTAGGCAGTCTACGCAAAGGTAACTTTGGATTTATCTTTGCTAGACCTGAAACAGGTAAAACTACGTTTTTAGCTAGTGAAATAACACATATGATTAAACAAACAGATGGTGATATACTATGGTTTAATAACGAAGAAGCTAATATAGGAGTTGCTGAAAGAATTAACCAAGCCTTTGCAGGTGTTGAACGCAACATCCTCAAAGGACAACAACAAGCTGCTTATGAAAAACAATATGAAGATATAGTAAGTGATAGAATTAAACTAATAGGTAATGAAATAACAGAGTCTACTAACCCTAAAGTAATTGAAGACATACTTAAAAAGACTAACCCAGCATTAATTATCTTTGATCAGATAGATAAAATCAAAGGGTTCAAAGCAGATCGTAATGATCTAGAACTCAAAGCTATCTATCAATGGGCTCGTGAAATTGCAAAGAAATATGCACCAGTTATTGCAGTATCACAGGCATCAGGCGAAGCTGATGGTAAGCTATGGCTTACAATGAACATGGTAGATGGTAGTAAAACAGGTAAACAAGGTGAGGCTGACTGGATGTTAGGTATAGGTAAAGAGCAAGACAACACCTCAAGACTTAGATACTTCAATATACTGAAGAACAAGTTACCAGGGGATGACGATACTCTACCTGACCTAAGACACGGTAGCACTCAAGTATTAATTAAACCAGAGATAGCAAGATATGAAGACATCTAAACCATACATAACACTCGATGTAGAAACAACTACATCTAATAAAGGTAACCCTTTTGATCAGACTAACAAGCTATGCTATGTAGGTATTGATCAAGAGGTATATAATATCGAGTATGATGTTGAGCCCTACAAGGATAATCTCCTTAAAATCCAAGAGTCTATTGACTCTGCCACTGTCCTTGTGGGGTTTAATATCAAATTCGATTTACATTGGTTATCTCGATATGGTATTAAATTTACTAACAAAAGAATATGGGACTGTCAGGTTGTACAGTTTATACTTGATGGACAGTCTAACCCATACCCTAGTCTTAACGGTGTTGCTGAACACTACGGATTAGAATCTAAACTAGACGTAGTGTCAGAACAGTATTGGAAAAACGGTATTGATACACCTGATATACCAGAAGAAATACTAACTGACTATCTAAAACAAGATGTTAAATTAACAGAACAGATAATGGTTAAGCAAATGGAAGAGCTAAACAAACGACCAGAGCTTAAACGATTAGTTAGTTTACACAATCAAGATCTATTAGTATTGCAAGAGATGGAATTTAATGGTATACTATATAATTATGGTAAAAGTAAAACACTAGGAGATGAACTTGAAGAACAAATATCTAAACTGGATCAAAAGCTTTTTGAATTCCACCGCTTCGATTCTTTTAACCCTAATAGCGTGGATCATCTTAGCGCTTTCTTATATGGTGGCATTATTAAGTACAAGCGTCAGCGTCCTATTGGACATTATAAGAGTGGGGCTAGACAGGGTGAAGTCAAACTCCAGTGGTTCGAAGAACAACTCGAATTACCTAGACGAATAAAACCATTAAAAGGTACTGAGCTCGCTAAAGAAGGTCTTTACTCTACGGATGAAAAGACCTTACGCTCACTCAAACCTAATAAAGAAGGTCAAGAGATACTAGATATACTCTTAACAAGAGCTACTCTAGAGAAACGTAAGTCAACTTACTATATAGGTTTATGTAAATTGATTGATGATAACAATTGGAAGAAAGGAGAAATACATGGGCAACTAAACCAATGTGTAGCAAGAACAGGTAGGTTATCAAGTAGTCGACCTAACCTGCAGAACTTTGATGGAGAGATTAAGTCTCTTTTTACTTCAAGATATTAAGGAGATATTATGAAATTTATAGATAAATATGTAGATGAAACTATATATGCAGGACTCATCGCAGCAGTTTGTTTAGGCTTAGCAGTATGGTTAATGGGTACAGCATCTAAAAAAGATGAATTTACAGTGCTGTTAGATGAAAACATGACAGATGAAATTATTATTACACCTTATGTATATGAACCATTACCTGAGATTGTAATTAATGATCCAATTTTACCACGTGCATTACCACCATTAATTGAAGGTGGTGAGGTATACTTTGAAGAAATCTAGTATATCTTATTCGTATATACATCCTACGATTAAACATACAAATAAGAGACAAAGTAGATTAGATAATCTATATGAAGATATAGAAAGGAAAGGTGTGACAGAAGCTTGGTTAAACTACATAGCAAAAGACATTGATGATGTCATAGCTATTGAAGGTATAGACAAATTAATGCAACACCTTGATGATAAATCAATAGAGGCAATTGTTACTTATGTTACTACAAGCAGACGCTAAACAACTAGAGTGGGTAGGTGCAGCCTACCTAAGTCAAGACGACCTAGCTATTAAAGAGATATGGGAGGGAACTGACATGCACTCTGACAACCAAGAAAGATTTGGATTACCTTCTAGGCTAATAGCCAAGACATTCGTATTCAGATTAATCTATGGTGGATCTGCCTACTCATATGCTAACGATCCTAACTTTAAAGAGATTGGTAATGAAATGTATTGGCAAAACATTATTGATCAGTTCTATAATAAATATACTAAACTAAAGGAGTGGCACGATGAAATAGTATTCAAAGCAAAACGAGATAGGAAACTCACTATGCCAACTGGTCGTGTGTATTACTACGAACCAGAGGTTACGAGCTATGGTGTTAAACACCCACGCACTAAGATATTAAACTATCCAGTGCAAGGCTTAGGTGCTGACTTGATGTCGATAGCAAGAGTATCCTTACGTAATAGATTACTCGACAAAGAAGGAGTCAAACTAATTAACACAGTTCATGACTCAATTATACTTGACTTTGATCCTAAAGTATGGGATAATATAAGTATAGTTAAAATTGTTGAGAAATGTTTTAACGATGTACCAGAAAACTTTGAGAAGTTATTTGGACATAAATTTAATCTACCCATGAGAGTCGAATGTGAAGTTGGACCAACATGGGGTAACATGGAGACAGTTAATGTTAATTAATATTATTGATGTAGCACAACCACAAACAAGTACTAACCGTAACGGTAGACAATACCAATCATTAGAAGTCACCTATAAAGATGATCAAGGTAGAGTCAGTAGCAAAAAACTAATGTCATTCTCTAACCCAGATGTGTTTAGAACAGCACAGACATGGGAAAAAGGCGACGAAGTAAACATTGCTATGGAAAAAGACGATGCAGGTTACTGGAACTGGACAAAAGTGTTAGCAGCTGGAGAGGTGGCGCCTGCGCCTACAAACCAAAGCGTAGCGACAGCCTCGACAGGTGATAGTAAACCATCAGGTAAACCAACAAGAGTCACAGGAAGTAACTACGAAACAAAAGAAGAGCGTGCTCTACGACAACTAATGATCGTTCGACAGAGCTCTTTATCAAATGCAGTAGCAACTCTAGCGACACATGGCAGTCCATTATCTAGTGATCAAGTAATTACACTAGCAAAACAATATGAAAGATTTGTAATGGAGGGTGAACAATCAACATCTCTAGATAACCTAGCAGATGATGTACCGTTCTAATTATGGAAGCTTTAATTGACCAAGACTTAGTATGTTTTCGATGCGCAGCAAGCGCAGAGAATGACGATTTAGGTATAGCTATATACAGAGCTAACGAATTGTTTGATCAAATTATTGAGAAGACAGGAGCTAGCTCTTATAGAGCTTTCTTAACAGGTACTAATAACTTTAGAAAGCAAATATATCCTGAGTATAAAGCAAATAGAACTGCTCCTAAACCTAAGCATCTAGAAGATCTTAGGAAGTGGAGTATCTCTGAACTTAATGCTGAGGTAGCAGATGAAGGACTAGAAGCAGATGATATGCTTGGCATCTATCAAACAGATGATACTATCATATGCAGTTTAGATAAGGACTTGTTACAAATACCAGGTCAACATTTCTCTTGGGAAATTAATGGTAAAGGATGGACAAGACCTGATACGTTTATAGAACAATCTGAACTAGAAGGTCTTCGTCTATTCTATGAACAGTGTATCAAAGGAGATCGTAGTGACAATATTAAAGGCATTGAAGGATTGGGTGAAAAGAAAGCAAAGGTCTTACTTGAACCTGCTCAATCAGAAAAAGAAATGCTGCAAATAGTACGCAATGCATATGGCAATGATGAAGAGTTTTTTATGAATGCTTCTTGTCTATGGATACTACGTAATGATAGACAAAAATATAAGGAACGGTATGCCAGCATTTAAAAGTAAGTTTGAAGCAGCTGTGTGGAAAGAGCTGCGCAAACATTATAAGTCGTGTAAGTATGAACCAGATAAGCATGAGTATATACAACCTGTTATACATAGGAAATATATACCAGACTTTAAGATGGCTCGCAATGTTTACATTGAAGCAAAGGGTAAGCTAGACTTAGCAACAAGGCAGAAGATGGTATGGTTTAAAGAGTCCAACCCGCATATAACCATTATCTTTCTATTTATGAACGCTGACAATAAGATAACTAAACGAAGCAAAACAACATACGCTATGTGGGCTGAGAAGAATGGTTTCTTATGGTTAGATTATAGGAGTGATTGGATAAATGATTATAAAAAACTTAAGAAAAAATGAAGACGGATCTTATGATTTTGATTTTAGTGTAGACAATTTAGAAGCTGAGTTCTTAATGGATCATGCTATTAAAGATCTAATAAGAAACGGTATTATAAAAGTAAACGAAGGCGATGCCGAGTTTGAAATAGAAGAAGATATTAAAGTAGGAGGGACGTTACAATGAAACATTTAGTTATACCTGACTGCCAGGTCAAGCCTGGGCAGTCGGTTAAGTATTTAGAAAATATAGGTAAATATATAGCAGAGAAACAACCTGACGTAATTGTATGTATAGGTGACTTTGCTGATATGCCTAGCTTATCATCATACGATGTAGGCAAGAAAGCTTTTGAAGGTAGGACATACAAAGCAGACATACGTGCAGTACATAAAGGTATGGATGCATTACTAAGTCCTATGCGTAAGCTACAAGCAAGACAAGCTAATCTTAAAAAGAAACAATACAAACCACGTATGATCCTAACATTAGGTAATCACGAGGACAGAATAGATCGTGCAGTTAATGATGATCGTAAGTTAGAAGAACTAATTAGTATAAAGGATTTAAACTATGAACAGTACGGTTGGGAAGTATATGATTTTCTTGACGTGGTTGTGGTTAATGGGATTGCTTACTCTCACTACTTTGCGAGTGGTGTCATGGGCAGACCAGTTACCTCTGCTTCTGCTTTACTTAACAGAAAGCACATGTCATGCTTCGCAGGACACCAGCAAGGAAGACAAATTGCATACGCTAGAAGAGCTGATGGCAGAGAGATAACTGCTATTATAGCAGGTAGTTGCTATGAACACAATGAAGATTATTTAAATCACCAAGGTAATCAACATTGGAGAGGCTTCTATGTATTACATGAAGTAAAAGACGGTGCATTTGACGAGATGGCAGTCTCATTAAATTACGTAAATAGTAAATATGGTATTGACAAACGTCGTAGAAAGTGATATAATATGGTACAAGCTTTGAAAAAACAAATAGGTGGTAAGCATTACTCTAAGTTTGCAATACAACCTACAGAGTTTATATATAAAAACAACATACCTTTTATTGAAGGATGTGCTATTAAATATCTCTGCCGTTGGAGAGATAAGGGTGGAGTACAAGATCTAGATAAAGCTATACACTTTATTGAGATGTTAAAGGAGTTAAACAATGACACAGTTTGAAAGCCCTAAGTTTAGTTCTAAAGCTAACAATAAAAAGTATGAAAATAATTATGATAAAATCTTTCGTAAGAAAGAAAAAGAAACTAAGAAGGTGAGGAAGAAATAATGCTTACGGTTTCAGAACTTATTGAAGAATTGTACTATGTAGATGAAGTAACTTTATTAGAAACATTAGGAATTACATCAGAAGAATTAGTTAATAAGTTTATAGATAGAGTCGAAGAGCACCAAGATGAGCTTCGAGAATTAATTAATGATAACAAAGAAGGGTTTGATTTTTATGACTACGACGATAAAGAATGAGTTACCTACTCTATATCAACAGGTAATTCACTCATCAAGATACGCAAGATATATACCAGAAAAGAATAGAAGAGAAACATGGGATGAAACAGTTGACCGATTAGTTTCATACCTTAAAACTAAAACACCTGCACTAGAAAAAGACATAGAAGAACTGCGAGAAGCAGTACTTAAACTAGAAGTAATGCCTTCTATGAGGCTAATGATGACAGCTGGTGAAGCGTGTGAACGAGACAATATAGCAGCATATAACTGTAGTTATCTAGCTGTCAATAACAAACGTGCTTTCAGTGAAGCACTATATATATTAATGAATGGTACAGGTGTAGGGTTCTCTTGTGAAAGACAAGACATTAACAAACTACCTATTGTACCTGAAGAAATTGGTTTATGTGATGATGTCATAGTCGTAGAAGATAGCAAGTTAGGTTGGGCTAAAGCCTTTAAGAAACTTATCTCTCATTTATATGAGGGTGATATACCTAACTTTGATTTCTCTAAAGTAAGACCTGCAGGCGCTAGACTCAAGACCTTTGGGGGTAGAGCCAGTGGACCAGATCCATTGAAACAACTATTCGATTTTGTAATAGAAACTTTCAAACAGGCAGCGGGACGTAAGTTATCCTCTATCGAGGTGCATGACATCATGTGTATGATAGGACAGATCGTTGTGGTCGGTGGTGTCAGACGATCTGCTCTTATCTCTTTATCTAATCTAACTGATCGCAGAATGCGTGAAGCTAAAATGGGAGCATGGTATGTCGACAATCCACAACGAGGTCTTGCAAATAACTCCGTTGCCTACACAGAAACACCTGACAGTGAGACTTTCATGGAAGAATGGTTATCTCTGGTCAAGTCTAAATCAGGTGAGCGAGGAATCTTTAATAGAGTTGCTGCACAAAATCAAGCCGCTAAGTGGGGACGAAGAGATCCAAATCTTAGCTACGGAACAAACCCTTGTAGCGAGATTATCTTACGTGATAAACAATTCTGTAACCTTACAGAAGTTGTTGTCAGGGCAGGAGATACAGAAGAAAGTCTAAAGCGTAAGATTAGATTAGCTACCTTGTTAGGTACTATACAATCTACAATGACAGACTTTAAATTCTTATCTCATGAATGGATACAAAATACTCAAGAAGAAAGGTTATTAGGTGTATCATTAACAGGCATTATGGATGCTAAGATTACTAACAATCCTGATCCTAAGATGCTAGAAAGATTACGAGATGAAGCTAGAAAGACTAACAAAAAGTATGCAGAGATTCTTGAGATTCCTGAATCAGCAAGCATTACATGTGTTAAGCCAAGTGGTACAGTTTCTCAATTGGTGGATTCTGCCAGTGGTATCCACGCTCGTCATAATGATCAGTATATACGTACTGTTCGTATGGATAAGAAAGATCCTATAACAGACTTTCTAATCGCTGCAGGTGTGCAACATGAAGATTGTCAAATGAATCCTAAGTCTACATCTATCTTTAGCTTTCCAATCAGAGCACCTAAAGGAGCACTAACTAGGACTAGCAAGACAGCTATTGAACAGCTAGAATTATGGTTAACATACCAAAGACATTGGTGTGAACACAAACCATCAGTAACTATATCAGTTAAAGATAAAGAATGGGTAGAAGTAGGTGCATGGGTATGGGATCATTTTAATGAAATCAGTGGTGTATCATTCTTACCACATAGTGATCATACTTATCCTCAAGCACCATATCAGGATGCTACATCTGATGAGGTTAAAGCATTAGAAAAGGTTACTCCTAGCAAGTTAAATTGGAGTGTATTTATAGAAGAAGATGATAACACAACAGGTACACAAGAACTTGCGTGTTCATCAGGAAGCTGTGAAATTATATGATAGCAACATTACAACCAATATGCGGAGTACAATTAGGTATAGAGTTTACTGAGGCAGAAGTTAATGATCAAGTTATTAGCTACTGTCTTATAGATCTATTAATTATACGTATACAAGTAGCATGGTTTAAAGAATGAAAGTATGTATTATAGGCAGCAGAAGCCTTGATTCTGCAGATAAAGTATTACCTATTATAGATAAGTTTATTAAAGAGCTCCCTTCCTCTTCCATAACTTTCTTAATAGGTAGTGCTAAAGGTGTTGATCCTCTATCAAAACATTATGCCCAGTCACACGGGCATGATGTGGTAGAGTTTCTACCTTATCATTTACTAGATAGCTCAGTTGACTTTGATAGTAAATACTTTTTTATACGTACTAAACAAATGCTAGACAATGCAGATAGAGTTCTAGCAATCTGGGATACTAAAAGCAAAGGCACTCACTATGCAATTAAATATACCCAGAAGCTAGAAAAACCAATCATGATAATAAAGGTCCCACAATGACAAGAATATATACTAAGTCAGGAGACAAAGGTGAAACAGGTTTACACAATGGAGAACGTGTAAGTAAATCATCAGAAAGAATAGAAGCTATAGGCAGTATAGACGAACTTAATTCGTTCATAGGTCTATCTATGTCAGAGGTAATGCCAGTAATAGTAAGAGATGTATTACATAAAGTACAGCATACGCTGTTTGACATAGGAGGAGAGCTAGCACATCCAGGTATGAGTGTTATCGCAGATAGTAAAGCTAAAGATCTAGAAAAAATTATAGATGATCTAAGTAGTAGACTAGCTATACTACGAGAGTTTATTCTTCCAGGTGGATTTAAGACTGCTTCTCAAATACATGTAGCTAGGTCAATCTGCCGTAGAGCAGAGCGTAACTGCATAGCTTTAGGTAATGTTAATCCTGCTACACTTAAATATCTGAATAGATTATCTGATTTATTATTTACTATGGCTAGATACCTTAATGCTTGTGAAGGATATAAAGATGTAACATGGAAAAAAGATGGTTCTTGATTACGTACTAGTTATTATGTTTGACGTAAGTAGAGAGATTACTCCTCCTCAATACGTAGGACATTTTGTTAGTTGTGAGTCTGCTTTTGAGTATGCGACTCGTCACTATCCAAAGAATGATTGGTCGTGTCTTCACGAAGACCATATTTATCTTCCCAAAGATCTAACAGAGAAATACTACTACCCAGACTCCAAAGATTAATCGGGTACAATCTCATTCATCCTATTAGTCCAACCTTTTCCAAAATCTTTCCATTTTTCAGGATTCTTTTTTAATTCATTTAAATATTTATTTTTAATTTGAGTAGCTGTTAAACCTTTTTCTTCTATAGCTTTAACAGTATTAGGACCTATTAACATATCTTGTTTAACTCCTGCAAGTTCTTGAATATTTTTAAGAGCAGAAGGTCCTGACATAACTAACATATGCATAGCTACTTTTTGTAAATTAGAAGGTAACTTATCTATGTTGTATCTTTCATAATAATCTTTTTTATATATTTTAGCAGCTTGTGTAGGTGTAATATTTTTTAATTCTTCTACAGTAGGTTCTTTACCAAAAACTGATTTATAAGTTGCAGGAGTAATTCCTAAATTAGTTCCTACTAGTTCACCTGCTTTATTATAATTACCTGAGTCATTAGGATTATTTTGAAACCCTGCTTCTTTTTCTAATACAGAACGAATAATAGAAGGATCTACTTCTTTACCCATATTACCTATAGGTACTTCATCAGATTCTAATGTAATACTCTGTGGTTTATCCTCAAAGAAAGGACTCTTACCTTCTTTAATACGTTGTTTACCATAAGCTTCAGCTTTGTCATAAGCAGAGTCCAAAGGTTTATCTGCTTTAATAGAAGCAATCTCTTCATTATTAAGACTAGGTACTAGTAAAGGCATAAGAACTTTTTTACCATCTACTTCTACATCAATAGACTGTTCAGTCATAGTATAACCTTGATTATCTTTTATTTGACCTAAGAAACCTTGATTAGACTTCATAGTAAAGTCTTCCCTAACCATGTCAGGTTTTAATTCTACACCTATACGATCAGCATAACCTAAACTAGTTATTTTGATTGGCATTGACATCTCCAAATTCACTATCATAGATAGATTGAGCAATATCTTTAACATCTTTATTTTCCATACGAGCTCTTATTTTTAAGTATACATTTAATCGTTTAACTGTACTCTTAAGATCTTTTGTTTGTGTTTCAAACCTACCTGTTACAGGATCTAGATTCATAGTAAGTTCTTCAGGACCAGAAGCTATACGTTGTAGTTCAAAAGCAACAAAGTCTTTGTACTGTGCTAAGTTTTGTTGTAGATTTTCTCTCATATTATCATCTTCAAATGCTCTACCAAAAGCTTCTGAAGTCATGTTACTAAATGCAGTAAGAGTATTATCTGATTCTAATAACTTAGTAAGAGCTTCACCTTTAGCATCTTTATTGTTAATAACTGCAAGGTAATTACTAATTAAATCCATATCACCTTGTGCAAAGTTAGTAGAACCTAATTGATTAATAGTATTAGAAATAACTTTACTAAATGAAGGATCATCAAGTATAGCTAACTCTTCAGGTAAGTATCCATTAGGATTAGTATTACCTATTGTTAGTTTTTCTAATGTACTTTGAATGTCTTTCTTAAGTTGTGAGTTTAATAAACCACCTTTTTTAAGTTGTAAATACATAGACATCTTGTTAGTAAGTCTTTCTTCAATCTCTGCAGTAGTTCCATACTTAGTCATGTAGTCTATAGTAAGACCTTTCTCAAAAATACTAGCTTTATTAGATACATAGTCTTGTATACCTTTAAGACTAAAGTCTGTCTCTGCTTGGTTCTCTAAACCTTCAAACATTTTATCCATATTAGCTATAAAAAATGCAACTTCTTTATCATCTTGAGGTAGTTTACTTGCAAGATTAAAGTATTTATCTCTACCAAATCTAATAATTTCTCTACCAGCTTCTACTTTTTCTTGATAACTTTTAGTATTATCACGAGCTATAGCAAATAAAGCATTAGCCATGTCATCTTGCATAACTCTTCTAATCTTAGCAGGACCTAATAGTTTAAACTTTTCTTTAGCATCAGACTGTGTTAAGTTATCTAGTAAATTTCTATCTTCTACTAGTCTAGTTACTTCATTACGAGTAACATCTAAATCTTTTACTTCTAAAAACTTAGCATATAACTCATTATCTGACATACTATATGGATCTACTACGTAAGGTGCTACAGTATCTATTAACATTTTATATCTATCTTGTTGTGCTTTAGTTTGAGATTTTAATAAAGCTTGATCAGCTGATATAACATCAGATATTCCTGCACGACCAGATACTTGTTGAACAGTCTTAGCAATATCATTAGCATACACAGGGTTTTCAGCGGCAAGATCTTGACCTATGGCAGTAAGTCTACGTTGATACTCATAAGCTGACATAACACCTTGAGCTTTAGCTCTGCTAAGTTTTTCATTAACATCCATTAGTTTTTGTTGTAAACCAGCTTTCATTTGATCAGAAGCACTACTCATTTCATCTGTAATAGAAGCTACTTGACCTTGTAAGAAAGATTGCTCTGAAGGACTACGACTTAAATACTCTTCATTAAGGTTATTAGCTGCTTGTTCAGCAGCATTAAGAACATTGTTTTTATCTTCTTGTATTGCATAGCCTAGTCCCATCTCTGCTACATCAACAGCACCTGTTAATAAAGATGTATCAATCTCTCCACTTCTATCTACTACTCCTTGAGTAGGTCTGATACCTGGATATATACTTTGTTGTTGAGTTGTGTCAAATTCTGCCATATTATTCCTCTTTCATTTGCTCTAGTTGTTCGACTAGCTCTTTAACTGTGTCTTGTACCATGCCACTAGGAGCTTGATCTATTACAATTTTCATTGCTTGTATCTCTTCTCTAGTATACTTAGGATTTTGTTCCATTCTATGACGATCTAATACATCACCTAAGAAAGATTCAAACCTAGTATTACTTGCTCTTCTGTTATCTAGAACTGTAATATGATTCCAGAAGATTTCTTTTTCATTCTGTGTAAGCTCCATTAGATTATTAGCAGCTTCAAATGCTTCAGTAATCTCACCTAACTCTAAATCATATCCTTTAAGAATTAACTGTCCTTGATACCAATCTTCTGCCATTTGTTCTAGCTTAGTTGTTTGATTTCGTAAGCCTTCCCATTTAGCAAATAACTCTCTATCTTTATCATTAGGTACTGAGAATAATTTTAAGAATCTATCAAAGTTAGATTCAGGTATACCTGATGACTGCCCTGTTTTACTAACCTTCTCTTGCATTTGGTTATACATAAATGTATTCCATAATGAACTACCACCTGATGTAATTCTAGCTAACTGTATAGCACTCTTATAAAACTTCTCATCTAAAGGAGCAGTATTATCAGCCCACATAGCTTTCACTAATCTATATGTATCTATACCTTGGATTAATGTTTGAGTTGCTGGACCTAGCTGGTAGTTAGGTACTTCAGAAAAACCTGATAGTTGGACTAAAGACTTCCAAAAGTCTCTATAAGGACCACCAAACTGTGTACCAAATGGGCTATATACAGCTGCTATATCAGCAGTAGATTTAATCTGATTACCTTCTTCATCGTATGTAGGCATAATAGCATCAGCTGTTTGATTAATAACTAATCTAGTTAAAGCAGCTTCATCTAATTTCTTAGCTATATCTTCATTACCTGTAGCATTTAAGAAGTTCATAATCATTTCACCAAAGCCATAGATCATACCACCTCTTACACCAAATACTGCTAGATTATAAGCTGCAAGATAAGCTCTTTGTTTTGCACTATAAGGAGATGCTCCTTTATTCCAGATAGACTCTGAAGCTTTCATACCAAATGCCTGGAACTGACCTATATACTGTAAGATAGGAACTCTTTGAAAAGCATATGTGTTCTGTTTAATCATAGAACCTGCTAATTGGTTAGCATCAAATGTAATTTCATCCAAAGCTTTACGAGTTCTCCAGTTCATACCTGGATTATTCTCCATCCAAAGCTGTCTAGATGCATGCCACATACCAGCTCTGTTCATAAATTCACCAAGTTCAAAACCAATCTTACCATAACCATTAGCTAAGTCTTGAGCTCTTCTAAAGAATGTAGAGTTTAGTCCTTTATTCTTTAAGTTAGCTGGGCTAGAGTTAAATAAACCTTTAGCTAATACGTGATCACTAACTACACCATACCCAGAATCTTGCATATGTTTAAGAATAAGCATATGATCTTTTTGAGATAGAGTATCTTTACCTATATCTAAAGACTTAGACATTCTATTCTGTTCATACATATACTTAAATACTTCTGCATTAATCTTATCATACTTACCAAAAGTTTTATTCTGCATGACACGATAATGTATTGTAGCTACCGTATCTAAGAAAGCACGTTTACTATTAGGACCTACAATCATAGGACCAAAGATACCTATAGGCTGTAAGGTTAAGTTTCTCCAAAGAGCAGCAAAAGTAATTTTAGCAGTAGTTACTACACGTCTAGGGTAATCTAGTATCACGTTAGGATTACGTTGTACAAACCTAGATGCCTTAGATACATGATTAAATAATGGGCTATCAGTAGCTTCACCTATAACATCAGCTAACATTGCAAAGTATCTAGATAAATACTGACCACCATGACCTGCTTGCATAGTATCAATACGTTTCCATTCATCCATAGCATGTCTAAATTCTTTTTCTTTACCATCTATTTTTTTAATACTTTCTTCATTTTTAGGGAATGGGTTATCTTTATTAATTTCTTCTGTAATTCTAACAGACTTATCTTTATGAGCATTAACCCAACGAGTTCTCATCTGTGCTAAGATAGGTTGCATCATAGCATCAGTACCTAAACGTTGTGATGTAAGAATAAAACTAGTTAATGGATCTTCATATATAGTAGTATACATATGTTCATTAGAAGCTCTAGCAGGTCTTCCTGTAGCATTTCTAATCATTTCTATTTCCATGTTATCAGAAAAACTATTTAGCTCATCTGCTTTTTTAATGTATACTTCATAGTCTGGATCTCTAAGTTCTGGTAATTTATCTCTATTAGCTTCAATCCAAGCTTTAGCATCAGTCTCTGTTTTAAACATAGCTATAGCTTTACTATACTGAGAGTGAGCTTCTCTAGCAGATTCCCCATCTTTAACTCTAAGACGGTTACCATTCTTATATACTTCATAAGGAGCTAGTCTAACAAAGAAATTACCTAAAGATATTCTAGATATGTGTCCTGTTTTACTAGGAACAATCCAATCAGGTACTCCATTAAGTTTAGTTTTATTATCTAATAGTACATAGTCATATCTACGTCCATTAGAATCTACAAATTCATTTTGTAATCTAACAATCTGTTTAGAAGAAGCTCGAGTTTTACCTGGTTCAAACATATACTGAAGCATAGGACCAGTAGTTCCTTCAGGACTAAGTAAATTAGACTGATGAACTTTAAATGGAACTTCAGTTCCAGTAGTCATATCAAATACAGCAGAGGCAGAGTCGTCAGCTTTAAACTCAAACTCTTTAGCTACCATAACTCTAAACATAGAGCCATCAGCTCTTGTTAAATCTACATAATCTTTAAAGCCTTGAGATACTGCTTTATTAATTGTATCAGTATCAAGTAGTTTTTTACTAAATCTATCAATTTTTCGTAGTATTTTAAGTGATTGTTCTAAAACTTTAAGCTCACCCATAGGGACATCACTACCTACTAGCTCTCTAATTTCATGAATTGTATAAGTATCAGCTTTGTTACGCTGTTCTATCATTAATTGATGTAAATGTTTTCTAAATGTAGGACTATATAAGTCTAAACTATCAGCTAATACTTCTAATTGTTGAGCAATAATACGTTCAGCACGTTGATGAGACATAGTAAACTCACTTTCAAGAGCTTTACTAGACTTACCAAAAGCTGCAATCCAATTCCATAAAGCACTATCAAAGATTTTACTACGTGCAGATGTAAGAGCATTACCTATTAAAGGTATTTTAATGTCTTCAGCATAAGGTTTCTGATTAAACTCATCAGCTAACTGTTTAAGTTCATCAAAGAAGTTACCTTCTCTAGTCCATCTAATCTGATAAGATACTGGACCTTTAGGAATAGTAGGATCTGCTAGTATATCTACAGGAGTCTGTCCAGGTTTAGGAGATATACTAGTTACCACGTTACCATCACCATCAACAACGTCAATAAGCACAGAACCTAAGTCTTGATCAGTACTGACACGTCCTTTAATTTCTTCCATTTTTTCATAAGCAATACGATTAATCATATTTTCGTATTGTTTAGGAGTTTGTCCTTCTCTTATAGGATATAATGTATGAGCAATCTCGTGTTGTACAATAAAATCTACATACTCTTGCTTAGTATTAAATTTAATTTCTTTACCTGATTGTGCAGTAGTATCACTAGCTTTCTTCCAAACAACCTTACCATCTTGAATAAACATTTTATAGTTAGTAATGTCATCTTTTGGTAGATCTTTTAAGATTTTCTGATTATCTACTCGTATATCAATAGGTTTACCATCAGCATCTTTCTTAACTCTAGCCTTAGCTCCTGTTTCTGTAGCTTTATTATAAGTGATAGGTACTTTTATACCCTCATATGAGTATACAAACTCAGGTTTATATACATTATCTGTCTGCATCTTATTAACTTTGTTTACAAGAGCTAACGCAGACTGATTAGCATCACCAAAGTTTGTAAAGTTATAACCTTTTTGATTTAATACTAGGTCATATTTAACACCATAGTTTAAAAATGTAGGTTTACTTTGAGCAAAGTTCATATCTAAATTTACATCTAGAAGTGTATCATTAATTACACTAACAGTTTCTTCAGTAAATGCTTTATATTTTTCAGAAGTTTTTAAATATGGATTATCTAAGAATACTTCTCTAACTATTTGTTCTTGAGCTAACTCCATATTTTTATTTAAAAGATATGTAGCTCCAAAGCCATTAGCAGCAGAATCTTTTTCTATAAACTTATCTAGAATAAATTTAGTATTAAAATCATCTACAGTATATTGAGTTACTCTTTGTGCAGTATTACCTTCATCTGTTATAAAACCTTCTACTATAGCATCAGCCATAGTTTTATTAGCATCAATAGTTTGATCTAATACAGAAGTTTTAGGTATTGCAGTAATATCCTTAGCATCAGTTTTAAATATGTGATCTTCTCTAAATCCAGTAGATTTAGTCATATCAGGTTTACTTTGTAGTAGTTTATATACCTGATAAGCATTAGGATCAGTAGCTCTTAAGTAAGATTCTTTAGCAAATGAAGGACCTTTTTTAATACCCATACCAATAGCTACACCTGTTAAGATTTCAAGAGGAATCTTAACCAAGTCTACATCATTAGGTGATAGTTTTTTAGCAGCCCAGGTTAATCCTTCATCTAGTTTAGTAAATGCTTTAGTAGCATAGGCTTCTTCTAAGTCTTCTTTCTCAATACCAAAGAATCCTAAGAAGTCATGATAAGTATCTAGTAACCATTCACCCCCATAATCTTGTGCTACCTTACGAGCTTTAGCTCTAGCCTCTGTAATATTAGTATCAACACCATCAGTAGCAGCTATATAACCTGTTCCTACTAATTCAGCTAAATAAGGAGCTAATTGTATAATAAACGCTTCAAATAATACAGCAGGTTCTACAACAACAGGGTCCCATACCTTTTCTAATAAATTAGATAGTAAACCAGTATCATTAGAAGCTACTTCTTCATCTGTTAATTGGGGTACAGGTGCTTTACCTAGCATTATATCCCCAAGATTAATCATCATATTAGTAAAATCTTCTTGAGTTTTTAGTCCTCTAATTTTATACTCAATAAGATTAGCCTCATCATCAGTCATAGTATCTGATGAAGCTAGTTCTAAGTTAGCTAGACTATCTAAGTAAGCAGATCTAAGTATAGTATTTTCTGGATTTCTATAATTAAGCTGTTCTTTAAGAAGTTTAGTCTTTGTTACATTATCAATTGTAGGATCAGCTACTAAACCTTCTACAAATGCAGCCTGTTTCATATCAGATGCTTGTCTATAATGATTTCTTAAAGTATCAATAATCTGAGATTGACCTAGATTTTGCATCTCAGTTAATATATTTTCATATGTACCTAATGGATCTGGATCTCCTGATAGAAAAGCGCCATAAGCAGCGTCATTTACATTTATTTTTTCAGGTAATTTATCTGCTTCATACTCAGGAAGTCTAGTATTACCATTTAATATTAAAGGTGCTTGATTAGTTAATTCCATAGTAACCTATTTAAAAGGGTTTAATTTTAAAGATATTGCCAATTTCTCCTGCATTACTACTTAAAAAATCTCCAAAACCTCCCATTGATTTATACATACTTTGTCTACCTTGTGCTAAACTAGCTTGAGTTTGATAATCAGCAGCAGTTTGACTTGCTCTAGAGATAGCAGTAGATGCTCCTGATGCCATATCAATAGCTCCTAAGTTAGCAGTAGCTTGTGTTTGAATAGAACTAGTAGCTCCAGTAAATCCAGAAGTTCCTGCTAAACCAAGTCCTGAACCTCCCATTTCAGTTTCCATACGACCTTGTTGTATTCGTTGCTGTCTTAAAATATCTAAACGTTGTCTACGTTCTTGAACTAATCGTACTCGTTCTTGCATTAGGTTTATTCTACGTTGTTCTTCTGCAGCTTGTTTAGTAGCACTTTGTTGAGCTTTAAGAGATTTACGTTGTTGCATATAACTAACACCTTGAAGTCCTAAACCTACTTTAGATACTAATCCTGAGCCAAACAAACCACCTCCTACACCAGCAGCAGCGACACCTGTTCCATGCATACCAGAAGCTAAACCTGCAGCACCTAAGTGAGTAATACCTCCACCTGCTCCTACAGCCCCTCCTGCAAATTGAGCAGCTAAAGCTTGTCCACCATAGAACGCTGCAGCTCCTATTGCAGCTACTGTTGCAACTTTTTTAACTGTCTTTCCCATTTATAAATTCCTCTTTACTAAATAATGTTGAATACCATCTTCTGTTGTAACAATATATGGTAATGTTTCTGCTCCAAACATTTTATTAAAATGTACTTCCTTTTTTGTTTCTGAAAATCCATATACTTCTTCTATACCTAATTGTTTAAGTAATGGAAGAATAGTATCTTCAGTTAGTTTTTTATATCTTTTATAAGTAGATACACTCCATTCTTTACATTCAATATGCATAATCCATAATTGTAAATCTTTATCAAAGTGTACACCTACAAAGCCATTATCTGGCTCTTCATATAACTTAATCATTAATGTATTTGTGTCATTGTAACTGGCATACCCCAGCCAAGTATCTTCATATCTTTACCTTCTTCTGAAGATATTTTAAGACTTAAAGTTTTACCAGAACCTCTTAATTTATTTTTAGTAACTATAACACCTTCACCATAATCAAAAGGATCAGCAGCTCCTGATGGTATATAGTTACGTAATAATCTATAAGCTTGAAATTCAGTACCCCAACGTCCACTATTAGCACTATCAGTCCAATTCCACTGAGCTTGAACTTTACATGAGGATTGATTAGTAAGTTCTAAGTTACCTGAAGAATCATTATAACCATCTTCAGTACGTTTAAAATAAAAGAAAACATAAGGTATTTGTTTTTCTCTTAAAAAGTTATCAAATAATTCATAACCAGTAACAAGATAACTAGAATAATTAACTCCTGTTCCATCAGAAGTTACCCAATCTTTAAAGGTATCATCTTTATATTTACTTATTGTAAAGCTAGTTCCTGATATAGTTAAAAAACTAAACTGAGTGCTTCTAGCAGTTTGAATAGAACTGTCTATTACTACATCATCAGTACTAGTTTGTACTAAATCCGTACCTGCATATACAGCTTCTTCAAATGTAGTAACAGCATACCCAGGAATAGGTATATAATCTGCTATATAAGGTGAATTACTAGCTAAAGATGATATAGAATTTAAATACCAAGCTTGTAAAGTAAGATCATATATTAACTCTTTATTATAATTATTAATATAATTAGTTTCAGAATAAGTATCTGAATCATTATATAACCATCTTACTCTGTTTTCTTTCTCATCATAATAACCTCTACAGTTATTTTTAGCTATTTCTGGTATTTCTAAATATAAAGATTGAATAGTTTTTAGTGATATAGACTCAGCTCTAAATCGACCTGATGCACTATCAGGAGTTAGTGTATAAATACCAGCTTTAGACCAATATACAAAATTGCCACCAATGCTTACTACAGAATCTGCATTAGTAATACCATTAGTAGAGATTTTAGATGCCTGGAATGATACAGCATTAAATCCACCAGTGTCACCATAAACTTCCCATACACCATTTTCACAGAAAACTAATAAAGAAGCTTGAGATGATGCTATCTTAACAATACGAGTAGCTTCTGGTATTTGAATAGTTCCACCATCTGATCCTATTATATCATTAATACCTGGATCTGTAGGATCTGCTTCTTGATAACATTTTTCTAAGTCTTCATCAGATCTTACAATACGTGTAAAGAAAATATATCCAGAGTAATTAGGAGATCTAGCATCAGAAGTTGTTATACTTGATTGTACTCCTGAATAAAATATACGTTGTGCATAAGAAGCTACAGTAGTTAATGTTCCTGTTTCTTGATCTAAAGGTAAACCTGATGATACATCAGATTCACTCATTCTACTAGTACCTCTATTAAAAGCATCAATTACAAAAGAACCTCTAGAAACTCTATATTTAGAATGAGAGTTCTTTTTTAAAATAGCAGGATCAAACTTTTCATAGCTACCACTAGATGGATTAGAATTTTTACCTAATGACCATACATCTGAATTACTAGGATATTTATTATCAAAAGCACTACTATTTCTACAATGATCAATAGCATCTGGGTATGTACCACTAGTAGTTTCAATAGTAGTAGACCATCCTTGATTACGTAAATTATATTTATGAGCTGCAGTTATTGATCCACCAGGTCTAAAGTCATCAGCATATCCATCATCAACACCATATAGATCTCTAATTTTTAAAGTAAGAGTATCTTGAGTAACTGCTCCAGTGCTAGTATTATATGTTAATAATACAGGCTCTGATAAATCTTCTGATACTAAAATACATTTGTTATTAATAACTGCTGTTTCTAATTTAGAATTAGATAGTCCAGATATTGTAATATAGTTACCACTATTTTTAAAGTTAGCACTAGGGTTTGATGTAAGTAAGTCTACAAACCATAATCTATTTTTAACTCTTACAATACCTAATGAAACTGTAGTATCTCCACCAGGAGATTCCCAAACATGAAAAGACTGTTTACCTTCTTTAATATCAGCTGTAGTTAATCCAGTAGCATTAAGTTGATAAAGTTCTTCAAAGTCTACACCTAGTCTTCTAGATCTAGAACCATCTCTATTAAGAACAAAGTTTTGTTCATCAACAGAAGCTGAGTCTGGAAATGTAAGTTCATTTGCCTCAGTAACTAATCCTTTAATAAAGGATCTAAAAGCCTTTTCACCTTTAACAGCCATTTATTCCTCTTCTTTAGAAATAGATTTCTTTTTAGGTTCTTCTTTTGAGTTTGATATATATCTAAGAACAGCTTCATCTACTAAAGATAATGATGTATATACTCCTGAAAGTTCTTCAGGTAGTTCACCACCACCTTCATACTTAAGAATATAATGAGCTGTACCTGGTTGTATAAAGGTTTGTAGTTCTTTAGTACCTTTACCTTTATATGATCTTATTACTTTAGAATCCATTTTAGTATCCTTTTTTCTTTCTCATTTTAGCTGTAGGATTTAATAAATTTTGAGCACTTTCAAAAGCTTTACGTGCATTAGACTTACCTTTATCCATAGCTTTATTTAAATCTTTTTCTGTATCAACAGATACTTTATGTTGTTTAACATTAGTAGTATCTGTTACTTTAGGAGTAGTAGTATTACGAGGTGTAGAATCATATACTGGATAGTCTGTTCCTGCTTCTGTAGCTCTATAAGTTTTAGTTTTACTTACTGTAGCTTTAGGTTTTTTATACGATTCTTCTGGAGTAACTCGTTGAATTTTAGTATAGTCAGGTCTATAAACTCTAGATCCTTCTTGATTAACAGGTCTTTGAGTTTGAGTTCCAGGTACAAAAGTTTTTTCCTTTTGTAACTTTATTTGTTTTTCTACTTTAGCTTTTTGAGATTTAGTATTAGTAGATTGTTTTTTAATTCTTTTAGTAATAAACCCTTCAGGTCCAAAAGGAACAGGAAAAGGTTTTTTCTTTTTGTCTTCAGCCATTATTAGTATCCTTGTTTTTTAGGTTTACCCATTTTTTTCATAGGTTTCTTTTTAGGCATTTCTTTTTTCATTGGTTTCTTTTTCATTGGATGTTTCATTTTTTTCTTTCCTCCATATTGTTCTTTGTGAATAAAAGCTTTTGTATTACTAGTTGATTGCATTACTTCTTACCATACCTTCCATAATGTGGATAGTGTATTCCATTTTTAAGTCTCCAGGCATCTTGACTCATTCTACGTTTTTGAGATACAGAAGCTTGTTCAGCTTTAGGATTAGGCATTTGTTTAAGTGTAACAAAACATATAGATTTAGCTTCTGCTAAAAGATAAGTAAACATTTGTACTGGTAAGTCAGGAGTAAATGTATCAGATAATGTAAAAGTTACGGAACGTTTACCATGGCATTGTGTTTTGTTTTTCTTTAATACTGTATCAACAGCTGAATCATAAGAATCAAATACTATATACTCATCATCAAAAGATGTAAAGTACTCAGGAGCTTTATCGTTTTTAACATTAATAGATATACCTGTAGAATCTGCAACTACAGTAATATCTGATTTAGAACTGTCTCGTTTATCTACTAAATCCATAAAGTCTTCAGGCATTAAGTATTTAATTTTAGTATAAATATCTTTAGTGTCTGTAAAAGATCTAGTATTATATTTAATATATTTAAGATCTATAATATTATCAGGTAGTTTCATATGAGTAGGAGTAGCAGAGTCTGCATTACTATTCACTTGAAACAATTCATAAAGAAAATCATAATTTCTACCATCTATAATATTATAATAAGTAGACTTAATTATCTGAGCTACTTGTAAAGATTCTACACTATCATTAATAGAATTAATCTCATCTGAATCCATATCAGATAAGATGTCTTGTGTCATTTCAAGTAGTGTCATTTTAGCCATAGTTTATTCCTAATCTAACCATAAAGCATTTAAACCTGCTTCTGTAACAGTTATATTAGAAGATGAAGATACTCCATCTCCAGCTACATATATAGATAATGTTTGTCCTGCTGTAGCTTCTACTAATCCTGAAGCCATTACATGTAAAGTATCTACACCATTAGTAGGTTTAGTAATAGTAACTACTCTTGGAGATACTACACCATCAATAGCAAATTTAAATTTATAGGCTGCTCCAGAAGCTACTGAAGCTGTTGTAAAGTTACACCAAAAATCTATTTTATAATGTCCTGCAAGGACTAAATCAATTTCACCATTAGCAGCATCAACAGTTAATATATCTTCATAAGTAGAAGCAGTCCATTCTGTTGCTGGATTTAACTTTGAAAATGAAGACCCACTTCCTAATGTATGAGTAGTTGTTCCAGAATTAATATATATTTCTGCATGACCTTTAGCTGGAGGGTATTTCCATGTACCACTTCCTGATCCATCTGATTCAAATACTTGACTTAATGTAGCAGTATCTAATCCTGTTAAAGGATATACCCAATTACCAGAACCTGTGCCATCTGATTTATATACTTTACCACTAGTAGCACTAGCTACACCTTTAGGCTCATGTATATCTGGATCTGTAATAACATTATGTTGTACTGTCATTTATAATTCCTAAAATAAAATAGGTGGGGACCGAAGTCCCCTAACCTAATTAAGCTATATATTCAATAATAACAGTAGCTGAACCTGCTGTGTAAGTACCTGTAGCTGCAACAGTTAATTCACCTGCTGCTGCACCAATACTTGCGCCAACTAG
>Ga0222719_10001279_pt1 | contig 24652 bp, 27 predicted proteins | sample C33_34DmetaG_FD_165039 | JGI IMG/M metagenome (GOLD analysis project Ga0222719, IMG submission 165039) | Estuarine water microbial communities from San Francisco Bay, California, United States - C33_34D | ecosystem: Environmental > Aquatic > Marine > Unclassified | place: USA: California...
TCTGGAATCGGAATTTTCAATAGAAGAGCAGATTATAACTATTCCGAATTTTACCAGTGGTATAGGTAATTTATCTATCGAAGGAGATGGAAAGGTAAACTTAAATGATCAGTCTTACAACTTTCTTATAAAAGCCAATTTAGACGGAGATAAAACATCTGAAAACGGTTGCCCAATAAAAAGCAAGAGCATAAGAAATATAAACTTACCCCTACGTTGTGAGGGTTCATTTGAGGGTGATGGAAGAGTTCTTTGTTTGCCAGATAAAAAATTTATGAATCAGATACTCAAGAGAAAAATAAAAGATAAGTTATTTAACGATTTGCTAAATTCTAAGCCTTCCGGATCTGAAATTAATCAGTCTGCGGAAAATGATGAGATAAAACCTGCAGACATAAAGGAACAAGTTATAGATACCTTATTGAAAGGCATATTCAAATAGTGATCAGCCCGGATTCCGAAAAAATACTTACGCCTCAAGCAGATATTTTTTCAATTAAATTATTGCAGTGGTTTGATATGTTTGGACGCAAAGATTTGCCATGGCAAAAAAATCCCTCTGCGTATTCTGTATGGGTCTCTGAAATAATGTTGCAGCAAACACAAGTTAATACTGTCATTCCATACTATGATCGTTTTATGAAAACTTTCCCAGACCTAGAGGCTTTGGCCCATGCTAGCGAAGATACAGTCCTTCATCATTGGAGTGGACTTGGCTATTATGCACGTGCCATTAATTTACATAAAACAGCAAAAATTATTTCATCTCGTCATCAAGGTGTATTCCCAAATACCCCGGAAGGCTTAGAAAGTTTGCCAGGAATAGGCCGTTCCACAGCAGGAGCAATATGTGCAATTGCCTATAAAAAAAGTGCATCTATATTAGATGGAAATGTTAAGAGAGTACTTTCAAGACACGAGACTATTGATGGTTGGACTGGACACAGCAAAACGTTGAAGCTGTTGTGGAAAGCAGCCGAAAATTATACTCCTAATAAGAGAATTGCAGATTATACACAAGCCATCATGGACTTAGGCGCCACTCTCTGTACTCGATCAAAACCAAAATGTCACAAATGCCCTATTAGTGATAGCTGTAAGAGTTTTATCGCAGGGAACCCTGAAAATTATCCGAAAAAAAAACCTACTAAGAAAATACCCTCTAAGTCAGTTTACTTTTTAATTATGATTAATCTGGATGGTAAGCTCTTAATGCAGAAGCGACCAATTAATCAACTTTGGGGTGGTTTATGGGCATTTCCAGAGTGTGATAATATTGCTGAAGTTTCTAATTCTTGTGATGAGTTTGGTCAATCTGCAAAAACATGGTCAATACTTCCATCTAGTCGTCATTCTTTTAGTCATTATCACTTAGATTATTCACCAGTCATGATAAAATCAGCGGCACAGAATATAGAGCTAAATAGAAAGGATATTCTTTGGTATGATCCTAATAAGCCTCATGAGATCGGAATGCCAAAGCCGGTAACCGATCTGTTGGTTGAAATAAAAAAAAGGTACTAGCATATGGCGCGTATGGTGGTTTGTAAAAAAATAGGTAAAGAGCTAGAAGGTTTAGATACTCCACCTTTCCCGGGTCCAAAGGGAATAGAAATTTTTGATAGCATATCAAAGAGAGCATGGAATGATTGGCTTGAACATCAAACTCGAATAATTAATGAGAAACATTTAAATATGATGGATATTTCAGCGCGAACTTATATTAACGAACAGAGAGAAAAGTTTTTTTCAGGCGATGAAATAGATCAGATCGAAGGCTACATACCACCAAAAATATAATTTTCACTGTTATAGTGTTGACGACATAAAGTTGAGAAGGTTTAATACCCGCGAGTTTTAAGAGTACGCTCAGTAGTTTTATGCCCAGATAGCTCAGTTGGTAGAGCAGAGGATTGAAAATCCTCGTGTCGGTGGTTCGATTCCACCTCTGGGCACCATCCCATTTTTATACCTCTCTGAACCCTTTATCACCGTTGCGTTTCAGACACAGACAATGTAAAAACTTCTAAAAGTAGCCTAGAAAGTAGCCTAAATATTACCCCACGGGGGGGGGTCTAAATCGTTTGTCTATATATATAGTAACCACCCCCATACAAAATAGCTGAATTTGAAAAATCTTATTATTAGAGTAATCTGTTAAAAAATAACAAGGATTAAAAGATGTACAACACTACCAATAAGTCTATTTTAGCCGTCATGCTTTCCCTTATTATTAATAGTGGTCATAACCTTTAGGAGAAAGAGCATGCGCATCGACGAACTGATCGACAAGTTCCGGGACCAAACCCTGAATATCCTCAATGATGTATGGCAAGTAGACAGCTACGTTCAGTTTGGCGTGATCCTAGTGATCTACACCTTCGCCTACTGGGTCGCATTGAGAGTAAGAAAAGCCTCTTCGCTGGTCACCATAGCGCCAACGCCAGACTCACACCCCCTGCGCAAAGCGATGTACCAAATCGACCGGATACTCTTTCCGCTAATAGCAATCTTGCTACTGAAATTCGGCAACGAAGCCAGCAGGATTCTGCTAGATCAAAACTGGATACTAACCGCAGCTCTCACCATTGCGGTACTGACCTTTTTCAACAGCCTGATCGGCAAATTTGTCGGCAATAAAATCCTTATTATTATTTTCAAATACATTGGCCTGCCCATTTTGTTTTTTCATTTGATCGGTTGGCTTGATGACATCGGCAGTGTTCTTAGAAGTATTTCCGTCAGCGTAGGCAATATCTCTATTTCAGCTTATGGTCTGGCCCGCGTAGGCTTTTTTGGCGCCATTCTGTTGTGGCTGGGTGGGTCAGTCATGAAAATCGGCGAACATATTATTCGCAAGCAAGAATCGCTGGATGTCCCTACCCGCGAAGTCTTAGCCAAACTGTTTCAAGTCGGCCTGTTCTGCATCATCTTCATCCTGCTACTCAACATGATGGGGATTAACTTGACCGCGCTGGCAGTCTTTAGCGGCGCACTGGGAGTGGGCCTGGGTTTTGGCTTGCAGTCCATCGCTTCGAACTTTATTTCCGGCATCATTATCCTGCTTGACCACTCTATAACCGTCGATGATTATATCGAGTTGGAAGATGGCCGAACCGGCTTTGTGCGCGAATTTAAAATGCGTTTTATCACTTTGGAAACCTACGATGGCAAGGACATCATGGTGCCCAACGAGATATTCATTTCGTCAACATTCATCAACTGGTCACACAAAGATCCCAGACAGCGCTACCGGGTAGATTTTTTGGTGGCCTACTCCACCGATATTCGCTCCATGGTGGAAATAGTGAAGGAGGTAGTCGCTAGTCATCCCCAGGTTATTAGCGGTGAGGACATACCTATCGAAATACGCCCTGACTGCGAAATCGATAGCTTTGGTGATTCCGGGGTCAACATGTTTGTGGAGTTCTGGATGGAAGGTATTGATGACGGTAAAAACCGGGTTGGAGGCGATTTGCTGCTGGCGATCTTCGAAGTCCTGCGTGAGCACGGTATTCAGATTCCATTACCACAGCGCGAGGTACGTGTACTCAACGAAGTACCTGAAAAATAACCTACACTGTAAGCGATCACACATAAGGCTCCTGCAAGCAGGAGCCTTATGACTGCCAGCTTGTTAAACTTCGACTCGCCCAAGTCAGGGCTAATCGACTACTTAGAAAGAAATTTTCATGAATTCAAAAATAATCGCCTTTATTGGTGCCGGCAACATAGCTGCCTGCCTGAAGGAGGCCTGATTAACAAAGGCCTTCCCGCAGCAAATATTTTGGCCTGTGACCCCTCTGATGAACAACGCGAAAAGAAGCAAACGTAGTGAACGTGCATTTTAAAATAGTAGGCTCACAAATACAAAATAGCTGAATTTGAAAATTCTTCCTTTAGTGGTTGTATTTGAAAAAGAAGAAAGAAGCTTAATAGTGTATAATCTGCAAAAATTTACTGAAAGCACATAAAACAATGAAACTAAGTAAAATATTACTGCTCCTTTTAACTGCTTCATCTGCAAGTTTAGCTCTAGCAGGCGGAGGAAGTTATGATGACTCAAGCACCTCACCTGTTGCTACTCCAACAGCTGCTCTAGCTAATTTAACTGCACAAAAAGTAATGAATTTAAGTGATAGTTTTAAGGGTTTTGCTTTGGAGTTTTCTGGTGGATACCAAGATACCGATAGCAATGGAGACAGTTCTCCCAAAATAGACGGTGTTTCACAAACAATTGTCACGACATCAGGTTTTGACGATTCAGATAGCATTTATGGAATAGGCGGGAGCTACAATTTTGCCATCAGCGAAAAATACCTGCTAGGTATCGGTTTTGATTACAACCTTAATGATATTGATATAGGAAAAAGTAAAGCTACTGCTCATGTTCCGGGTGGTTTAACTATTGACTGGAATGAATACGAACTTAAAGACCTCTTTAGTGTATACATTAAACCGCAACTAGTTATTGATGAAGATAAGCTAATCTATGCCAAGCTGGGTTACGTAAGTGCTGACTTGTCAATTATGGGCGGTGATTCCGAGTACGTCTCTTCATCAAACGAAAGTATGCATGGGTACACAGTTGGGGCAGGCTATAAACAATCATTCAGTCAATCTTTTTTTGGGTTTTTTGAAGTCAATTACACACAGTTTGCAGAAGAATCAGCACTCGCAAATTATACTAATATTGGCGGCGATTACACCCAAAGCTCTGATGTTGATATAGATTTTTACGCTATCAAAGCTGGCATAGGTTATCAATTCTAAATTTTAATTAGTTCGCCTACGAAAGAATAAGAATTCATATGAATTTCATAGTAACACTCAGATAACATGAGCTATGGTAAATTTTTATGAGAGTTAGAACCAAAGATTGTTTTATCTGCAAAGATGAAAAAGAAGTGCTGTATCGTTGCCGATACCATGGCTTGAAAGATTGGGTATTTCATTGCAGGAAATGTTTGACTGACATTAAATCAAAATATGAAGAAACGTATCAATATGGTGGAACTTGGAAAAGCAAGAAGAGTTAAATTTGATTGGTGTAAGAATAATTAAAAAGGATTATACGTCCAATCCATAGACCACCACAGCGGAATTGATATCATAAAAATAAATAACCAAAGTACTATCTTTTTCTTCACGCCCATATAATTTTCTCCTAGATATCCCTATGAGTAAGTTAACAGGTATTCCCATAAGCTAGCCTTTTTAGAACTGCTGTTTAATTCAAATCAGACTTGGGTATTATTTATTATTTTACTCGAATCATAAATATCTGGTAGATATAAAGCCTCTATTCCAAAATAAATTATTGCAATTAACAAAATATGCTATTTAATCCCAGTTATGGAAAATAATAACTTTGTAGGCTGGGAGGAGTGGGTTAGTTTACCTGAACTAAATCTTCCTGCGTTGATAGCTAAGACAGACACAGGTGCTGATACATCAGCTCTTCATGCTTTCAATATTCAAGTTTTTGGAAAAGAAAATAATCAAATGGTTAGGTTTGGGATTAACCCGATTAATACAAATGAAAGATTCTCAGTCTTTTGCTCTGCAAAAATAATAGATCAAAAAAACATAACATCTTCAAATGGAATCTCAGAACTTAGATATGTCATAGAAACGGAAATTTTAATTGGCTCCGTAAAGAAAAAAATACCTATTACTCTCACTAATAGAGAAAACATGAAATATAAGATGATTATAGGCAGGAGTGCTCTTGATGGTTTTAAAATTTCAGCTGATAAAAGTTTTTTGCAAACAATTTTAAGTTTTGATTTATATAAAAAAACTAAAAACTATTCCTATAGAAGAGCCCTAAGAATTGGAATATTAAGTCTCGAACCTAACAATTACTCTAATTTACATATCATCCAAGCCGCCGAAAAAAACGGTCATTTTTGTGAAATTTTAAATACAAAAAGATGTTATTTAAATATTGAATCAGATAATCCTGAGGTCCATTATGATGGAAAAGTTTTACCTCATTACGATGTCATTATTCCGCGTATCGGTCATTCCATAACTAGATACGGGATGGCAGTAGTAAGACAATTTGAGGCAATGGGTACTTTTTGTTTGAACTCTTCAGCATCTATTGGCACTTCACGGGATAAATTAGCAGCTCATCAAGTCCTCGCACTCAATAGAATACCTATGCCTGATACAGCTTTTGCAAACTCACCTCGTGATACTCAAAGTCTTTTAAATTTAACTTCTGGCGCTCCAATAGTTGTTAAGTTACTAGAGAGTTCTCAGGGCAAAGGTGTGATTCTAGCGGAAACAATAAAAGCAGCTACAAGTGTGATAAGTGCGTTTCAAAAACTTCAGGCTCCATTCATAGTTCAAGATTTTGTAAAAGATTCAAATGGATCTGATCTCAGATTATTTGTAATTGGTGACAAAGTCATAGCAGGCATGTTGCGATCAGCCTCAAAAAATGATTTCCGCTCAAATTTACATTTAGGTGGAACAGCAACCAAGGTCAAATTAACTCAAGAGGAGAAAAAAATTGCAAAACGTGCGGTAAGGGCGATGGGGTTGAGTATCGCAGGAGTAGACATTTTGCGCTCGTCAGATGGGCCCAAAGTTTTAGAAATCAATAGTTCTCCGGGTCTCATGGGTATTGAAACAGTAAATAATATGGATATTGCATCCAAAATAGTTGATTATGCTGAAAAACGCTTGGGGTTATCAAAAATAATATAAACTACATACAAAATAGAAAAAACCTAGGAAATACATAGCCTATGAGTCAATCTGAACAATTAATTACGATGCTAGATCATGTCACAGCGGTTTAATTGAATGAAAAGACTTTCACAAGATGAATATATAATAAAACGCCACGAAGCAGAGGTTGTTGAAGCCGACTATTTTGGTGATAAAGTTTTATGTCTGTCTGACGGCACTTATTTTAAGTTATTTAGACGTAAGAGATGGATTTCTAGCTATTTATTTTTCCCATATTCGAAAAAATTTGCATTAAATGCGTTGAGATTAAAGAAGCTTGGCGTTCCAACTGTAAAAGTTATCAATGTTTATCATATACCTTCTGTAAGTAGAACAGCGGTCCACTATCGGCCTTTAGAGGGCTCTGTGTTTAATACCCCATCTTTTAATTTTACGGACGCTTTGATGTATAAGTTCGGTGAGTTTCTTAGATACCTTCATGATAATGGGGTTTATTTTCGTTCACTTCATTTTTCTAACGTTGTTCTCACACCCAGCAATAGTATTGGTCTTATCGATATTGCTGATACTAGGTTTTTAGCATGGCCACTTTCTTTAAGGCTAAGAATTAGAAATCTCAAACATATACTTAGATATACAGAGGATAAAAAAATTTTAATAAGTATGCTGGAATCTTTTGAGCAGGGATATCAATCTAAGGGTGAATCAATTGTTACAAATCAAATATTGAGGGATGTATGCATGAAAGATTTTGATAACAATTAAATTTAAAAGAGCGGTCTGCTATACCATGGGTTTTTTTTATTAATTAGGGGTATTTTTGGAGTATCGATACATGTCAGATATATTTTATCGCACCAACAACCGCTTAATCCTAATATTCGACAGAGGTTCGGACACCATAATCTATTTTATACCTCGCTACACCCCTACCATCAGTGGCTTTTAGACTCTCTACTTTATAAAAACTTTCAAAGTAGTCTATTTAAAAAATAATAAGGATTTATACGTAATGAAAATTCTAACTATAATCGCTCTGTTTTCTTCTTCCCTGTGTTTTGCTGAGCAGCCTCTTTTGACACCGCAAGATGTGCTTACAGGCTTCCCTCTTTGTGCTGTATCATCTTCCTATAGTCAAAGATGTAAGATTTTTAGTATTAAGGAGCAAGCTGAGCTTGTCCCATCAATGATTGATGGTATAACGAGCATAGAAAAAGCTGCTAATACCCTGCATGTTATTACAGATGATTGGGTATATAGTTTTTCTATCAGTAATACTGAAGCAAATAAAGCAATTTTAAGATTTACTGACGATGCGAAGCTAGACACCTATCTTTCTAGCACAAAATTTGATGTTAAGTGGGATGAAGAAAAAAGAAACTGGTTTATGTTAGGTGAAATTACCGATTACACAAGTGGCAATTCAGAGGGTCAGGCAGAGTACACATCTTATTCTGAGCCGATATCATTCTCTTTAAAGAATTAGACATGAGAAATCTATTTTCGATTAAATATACGCTAGTTTATATTTTGTTAGTGCCGTTTATCAATTGGACTTTTAGTTGGGCTTTAATTTGGGTGATTTTGCCTGGTTGGGCTTTTAACCCAGTAACGATTGTGACTGGCCTAGTTCTAGTGTTTCGTGATTTTTCTCAACGCGAAATTGGCCATAGGGTACTTATCGCTATGTTTATTGCGTTAAGCCTAACTTACCTAACAACTGGAGCTGATTTAGCGTTAGCCAGTGGGTTTGCTTTTATCATTGCTGAACTGGTCGACTGGGCGCTTTATACGTTTTCAAAATTGCGTCTATCATCTCGGGTTTTATTATCATCAGCTTTGGCTGCGCCGATTGATACCAGTATATTTTTATTCATGGCACAAGCTATAGTGCCCGGAGCTTTCACGACACCAAACATAACGATGTCTATAATAGGTAAGCTAATGGGAGCGTTTGTTGTATTCATAATATTACGAAGCCGTAAACTTTAACTATAAACTGGCCCTCTAGAATGTAATCTTTAACTCTTCAGTTTATCTATTGTTGATATTTTATATTGGGTTTACAGTATTGTTATCAGAATTAAATATTAATGCCTTCACTCAAAAAAAGAAAAAATTAACCATTGATAAATAATCGTCAGCGTTATTTCTAAGTGCGGAATTTCTCCAAAATTAATTTTGGAACATATTCCAATGCTTTTTCGTGAGTCGCCTCGAGCTTTAAAGGTGGAGCGACACCAGCTTCGTACGCTTCTTTCCATCGTAGTATGCACAAACACCATTTATCACCAGCTTTAAGCCCAGGAAATTCATACTCAGGAATTGGTGTAGTGAGATCGTTTCCTTTCAACTTTGTAAAGTTGAGAAACTCCTTAGTGATTAAGGCGCAAGCTATGTGTGTACCATAATCCATAGCATTTGTATCGCAATAACCATCTCTCAAAAACCCAGTTATAGGCGAACGACAGCATGACTCTAAGTCTGTTCCCAGCACATTTTTTGCTTTCTTTTTTTTCATTAATATCCGTACTTTGCCGAGCATAATAAGCTTAAAGACAGAAAACCAAATGCTTTAAATATTCTGCAGATATTTTATCATTGTTATGATAGCCAATTGAAAAATTCAATGACCTTAAAGTTAAGAAATTTATAAATATTTAGATCATCAGCGCCAAAAGTGATAAGAGCAAAAAAAATAATAAAAATTAAATTTAGGATCCAAAAAATTTTAAACACTGAGTTTTCACCATTCTTGAATAAACAAACTAAAAAGTTGATCTGATTTAAGTTTTTCAGTTTCCAGCATATTGCCATGTATTAAATCAATAAGCTCTAATGCCTCCTTGCTCCCCTGTTCAGCGGCAAGCCTGAAGTATAAATATGCCATCGTTTCATTTTTTTCTTCACGGAGATTATCCTCTCCTTTAAAAAATAAATTTCCAAGAACAAGGCTTGCTTTCTCATGACCTTGCTTGCTTGCTTTTTCATACCATTCAACTGCTTTCCTGTGATTTTTTTCCATACCGGAACCCATTTGATATGAAACTCCAATATTAAACATACCATCTTTATTTCCTTGCAAAGCAGCCTCTAAAAACCAAACATTAGCTTTAACGAAATCTTTTTCCACACCATTACCTGTCGCATAGATCATCCCCAGCTCCATCTGACTATTGCTATCTCCTGATTCTGCTAGCTCTCTACATTCATCAAAATTTGAACATACTGAGCCTGAAAAAGCATATGAAGTTAATCCAAAAAGCAAAACGAAATAGTGTAATTTTAGTTTCATATTAATTTTTTAATGGCTTAATAATTTATCGGTTATCCAAAGGGTTATAATATCAAAATTGGGGAGCATTGTATTAAACAAAGTAACTTTGATTGACGGGTAATAAAAAATGAAAAAAATCTTAGAAACTATAACCCTTTCTAATGGTGACAAATATATTGGCGAACTGAAAGATGGCCATATCAACGGCCAGGGTACTTTGTATTTAGCCAATGGGACATTTTATGAAGGTGAGTTTGTAAAAGGTGCATTTCATGGCAAAGGAGTTTTGAATAATCCAGTCATTGGTGTTTATACAGGTCAATTTGATAGCGGTCATGCATGCGGCGAAGGTGTGATGGTTTACAGTATTGGGCACACATATACGGGTCAATGGAAAAATGATAAGAAGCACGGTTATGGAACCTATATTGATGATAATGGAGCCAAGTATGAGGGTGAGTGGAAGAATGACAAAAAACATGGAGAAGGAATCTTATTGTTTGATGATGGAAATAAATATTCTGGTAGCTGGATAGATGGAAAAAAACAAGGGAAGGGTACATACAACTATCCGGATGGTTCCAGTTACAAAGGAGAATTTCTTAGTGGTGAATATCATGGTTACGGAGTCTACACATATCCTGATGGTGGGAATTATTCCGGCGAGTATAAGTTCGGTAAGGCTAATGGAGAGGGTGTACTTACCAAGCCAGGTATTGGAAAATACGTTGGTAGCTTTATGAATGATAAAGAGCACGGAAAAGGTACTTTTATTGATACAAACGGTGAGGAGTATGCGTGCGAATGGAGAGACGGAAAAAAAACAGAAGATTAGTGATGATTAAATTGACCATTGCAATATTAGTTTTGAGCTTCATGCTTAATTCATATGCTCTACAAGTCTCCGATCAAAGAAATCCCGAAGTTTTTTCATTAAAAAAACAACATAAAAATATATTAAGTAAAATTAAGCCTGGGCACATAAAAAAAGAGGGTTTGCCTGTAACTGCAGATAATTGGATGGTTGTTACGGCAAATATTCAAGCATCTAGGGCCGCAGCAAAAATTCTAGAAAAAGGAGGTACAGCAGCTGATGGAATGATTGCAGCACAGCTCGTTTTAGGATTAGTTGAGCCAGAATCATCAGGCTTGGGTGGCGGTGCGTTCTTATTATATTATGATAACGGCAGTAAAAAAATTACCTCTCTTGATGGAAGGGAAACAGCACCATTAAAAGTAAAACCCTCTATGTTTCTCAGCAAGGATGGAAGTCCTCTAAAATTTTCAGATGCTGTTTTAGGAGGCAAGTCTGTTGGAGTACCTGGCACTCCAGCGCTGCTTGAAAAGGCTTATTCAAAATGGGGAAAACTCAAATGGTCCTCATTGTTTGAGGAGGCGACTAGCTTATCCAATAATGGTTTTATAGTTTCCAAAAAACTAAGCTCCTCAATTGAACGAAATTATGACTCGATATCAAAAATAAAAAGAACCAGAGACTACTTTATTCCTAATGGAGTTAAAATCAAAGCTGGGCAAGTCCATAGAAATAAAGCATACGCAAATACACTAAGTAAATTTTCAACGTACGGTGCTAATATTTTTTATTCAGGTGATATTGCAGACGATATAGTATTTACAGTCAATAATAGTTCAACTATTGAGTTTCTCTCAAAAAAGGATCTTTTGTTATATGAAATAAAAGAAAAGAATCCAGTCTGCTCGTCCTATCGTGGGTACCAGATTTGTGGCATGGGCCCACCATCATCAGGTGCTGTGACAATTAATCAAATATTGGGAATAGTTGAAAATTTTCCTCTTTCACAACTTGGATCAACAAATCCAGAAACATGGAGAATTATTGGTGAAGCATCGAGACTAGCCTTTGCCGATCGATCATTATATATGGCTGACGACGATTTCATTGATGTTCCAGTTGAGGGGTTATTAAGTAAAGAATATCTTAAGGACCGGAGTAGATTGCTGAATTGTAAATACAAAATTCCAATAGTCAGGCCAGGCATACCTGAAACGAAGACTGCATTAAACTACCATCCGGACATTTCACGTGAGCTCCCATCAACTTCTCATATATCTATTGTTGATAAATACGGAAATATCCTATCAATGACATCCACAATCGAAAGCTCTTTCGGCTCTAACCTGATGACAAAAAGTGGTTTCTTGTTAAATAACGAGCTGACAGATTTTTCATTCATAAGTCACTCAGGTGGTAAGTTAGTTGCTAACAGAATAGAGCCTGGGAAGAGACCTCGATCATCAATGTCCCCAACAATTATTTTCAAGGAAAATAAACCCATATATATTATCGGAAGCCCAGGGGGCAGCAATATAATCGGTTTTGTGCTTAATGCCATTATTGGCCTCCTAGATTGGGATATGAGCGTACAGGAAGCTGCTTCAATACCACATGTGATTAATAAATTTGGTGATTTTGATATTGAGGCGAATACAAGAAGGACAAAAATGAAGCAATCTTTAGAAGAAATGGGCTACAAAGTTAACTTAAAAGAGTTCTTTTCAGGATTAAATATAATTGAGATTAAAGATAAGATATATGGTGGCTCGGACCCAAGAAGGGAGGGTGTTGCTATTGGGGGGTAAACTTTAAATTATGTATTTTTTAGATACAACGATCTACATGTGTGCATTAATATCAGTAAAATAAATAGTTAGTACACTGGAGAAATGATGTTTGCTTTTAAAAAAATTATATATGTATTGTTGGTGGGAGCATCCATGAGCACATACTGTATGGACGACAAAAAACTACTTAAGGATACTAAAGGCCAATCTAGTTCAGATAAGCTGACAGACAAAAAGAATTACTTGATATGTGAAAAAAGAGCAAAATTAGCACCAACAGCCTATTCAGCTAAGAGAATAAAAAAAAATTGCCTCAGAGAATATGGTATAAAAAGTAGCTATAAAGGACGATTTTGAAAAAAATAAATCTACCAGAAAAAGTTTGCCTAGTATGTGAAAAGCCTTTTAGTTGGCGGAAAAAATGGGAAAAAGATTGGATTTCTGTGAAGTACTGCTCAATAAGATGTAAGAGAAATAAACAAAAATCTCGATGATTTGATATTTATTAATTTCCATAAAATATTCCATATTAATAACTATACTCCACAGAGAAAAAAAGGAATAACCATACCAAAAATTTTCTCGCATGGAGCGCCGCAACAAGAGACTATATAGTTAGAAATACTCGGAAAGACACTTGTTGTGGCTGAAGACACCATCGAAGGCTATTATACCGAACAGTTAGAAATAAAAGATTTATCTGTTTTAAAAGCTAGCCAGAAAAAGATGCATCCGATTATTTATTTTATTAACAATAAAACTCATTAGGTTTTCGGTACCTTTTATTGAGCGTAACTGAAAAGGATTTATTAAAAATTGATTGCTATGAAGTTAAGGGTTATCAGAGAATTATGGTTCCCTCAAAGTGCGGTAAATAAAGCTGGGTTTATGAGAAAAAGAAAACAAACGTATAATTAATTTATCAGAATTAATGAAATAAATTTCATATTTATTACGAAAATAATTTACTTTCATAATATATTTATAATAACATTATCGATCTTACATAACACATCGTTTATATATGATGTTAATAATTGAGAAATCAGTCAATAATAAAAAAATTACAAGTCAATGATTTACATTATTTTTCATTGGAATATTTTATAAAATTTGAGGGTCTTTAAACATGAAATTCGACGGAAAAAACTTAACAGATGGTGGAAAAATTGTTGCGAATGTTACTGGTATAAGTGCTTCTAAAATGACAGTCGGGCGAGGAAAAAATAGTGTTATCGTCTATGATGGTGCTGATAACTTGAAACCTATAATGAATGTTCGTAGAGCAATTATGTATGAGGGAATAGGTACACTAAGACCACTGGCATGTGTCCGAGAAGATAAAGTTTATAAAGGCCTAAGTCATGATGATGTTCTTGCAACTATGGATCAGGTTGAGAAGGCAATTGAAGGCGATGCAGATGCAATAACTAAAGCTGCACTTTGGGTTGCCAAAGGACAATAGTAAAAGAATAATACAATAGCTGGATTAAAGAGCATTTTAGATTTTAAAACTAGAATGCTTTTTTTATTTCAATTCATTTCTTAATTTTACGTTCTTAAAAGAAATTCCAGGAGTGCTTTTTGCGAGTGAAGCCTGTTCTCAGCAGCTATCCAGACAGCTGAGTATTTAGAATTCATGATAGTTTCATTAACTTCTTGCCCTCTATAGGCCGGTAGACAGTGCATGAATACTGAGTGATCGTCAGATAACTCCATTAATTTTTCATTTACTTGAAAGTTTCTGAATGCAACCTCTCGGGTATTTTTTTCAGACTCTTGACCCATAGAAGCCCATGTATCCGTTGCCACTAAATGTGCTTCAGAAATTGCTTTTACTGGATCATGAGTAAGGGTAACGTTTCGTTTTAATTGATCAAGCAAATTCGTACATGGTTCAAAGCCTTCAGGGCATGCAATTGTCAGCTCAAAATCAAGCATATCTGCCGCTTGCATATATGTCTGACACATATTATTTCCATCACCAATCCAAGCTACTCTTTTACCCTCTATGCTTCCTCTCAGCTCGATAAATGTTTGCATGTCAGCCAATAATTGGCATGGATGATAATCGTCTGTAAGTGCATTTATAACGGGCACTGAGGAGTAAGATGCAAAATTTTCGATGTAGTTTTGATTGTATGTCCTCATCATGATGACATCTACCATACTTGATATCACTTTAGCTGAGTCCTCTACACACTCACCTCTACCAAGTTGAGTGTCGCTAGGCGATAAAAAAAGAGCGCTACCTCCAAGCTGAGCCATTCCTGTTTCAAAGGACACCCTTGTTCGAGTAGATGACTTTTCAAAAATCATTGCCATAACTTTACCTATGAAAGGCTGATATAAAATATTTTTTCGATGCTCTTCTTTTAGATGAGCAGCTCTCGATAGAATTTTTTTTAGTTCTTCTTTTGACAGGTCTTTGAGTGTTAGGAAATGTCTAGGCGTCATCTTTATATCAACCTTCTTTTATCACTTTGGTAAGTATATTAATCAGAATTTCTACCTGCTCGTTCGTTATATTTAGGGGCGGAAGTAAGCGAACAACTGATTTAGCAGTAACATTGATTAAAAGACCTTGCTCAGCTGCCAAATCAACTAAGTTTTTGCATGGCACCTTGAGCTCAATTCCTATCATAAGCCCTTGACCTCTTATCTCAGCAACATTTTTGCAATCTTCGAGAGATTCATAAAGCTTCTGCCTGATAGATTCCCCTTGTTTTTTTGCATTTTCATGCAGTTTATTTTTTAGAATAGTCTCAATAGTAGCTAATGCCGCTGCACATGCTAGAGGATTCCCTCCAAATGTAGAACCATGGCTACCCGGGGTCATTAGGTTAGCTGTCTTAACTCCAGCAAGACAGGCTCCAATAGGGACTCCATTTGCCAGTCCCTTAGCTGTTGTTACTATGTCGGGCAGGATATTATGTTGTAGATAATTAAAATATGAGCCTGTTCTTGCATTACCAGTCTGTATTTCGTCGACTATCATCAACCAATCATGTTTATCACAAATTTGACGGAGGTCTTTTAGGTAAGTTGAATCCGGAACTATAACCCCACCCTCTCCCTGAATCGGTTCGACTAGTATCGCTACAATATCTTTATTTTTTTCTGCAATTTCTTTAATCGCTGAGAGATTCGAATAAGGCGCCCTAACAAATCCGTGAAGTAATGGTGCAAAACCTTTTTGGTAGCTATCACTACCCGTAGCCGAAATTGTTGCCATTGTTCTTCCATGAAATGAGTTTTCCATAACAATGACTGTAGGACTAGGGCTCCCTTTTTTTGCGCCATAGAGTCTCGCTAATTTTATAGCTGCTTCGTTTGCTTCAGCACCAGAATTACTAAAAAAAAGTTTCTCTAAACCAGATATCTTTATAAGTTTTTCAGCCAATATTTCTTGCGCTTGAATATTATAAAGATTAGAGCAATGTATAATTTTTTGAGCCTGACTAGATAAAGCTTCCGCTATGGCAGGATGAGCATGACCTAACCCACAAACTGCTATCCCTGATACTGCATCTAAATAACGTTTACCGTCAGTATCCCAAACCCAAGATCCATGCCCTTTGCATAAGGTAATTTTTCTAGTGCCGTAGTTGTTCATCAATGCAGTGCTGACCATATTTTTCCTGTAATACTTATTAATAAAACAGCTTACCTAGTAAGCTTAAAAACAAAAAAAGGCAGCTAATGGCCACCTATATATAAAGAATGTTATAAGGTATTCTGTAAGTTGGCAATGGTCTATAGAGATATATTATCAATCTATTGTGAGGCTTTAGCTTCTTTTTTTAGGCGCTTCGCGAGCTTCTTGCGACGCTTTGTATACTTCTTGCGGCGCTTCAGAAGCCAAACATAGGTTCCTGTCATAGCTAAAAATACAGTTAACAGCCCCATAAAGTCAACAAACAGAACGCCTACACCACCAAAAAACCGACCGCTATGTAAATCCAATATCACCGTTTCCAGAGATATGCCAGGTAACTGTGAGTTCTGTTTAAGCTCTTCCATTATTGTTGATGGTAGCGATGAAGGGAGAGGCCAGTTTTCTATAACCAATTCACTAGGTTTAATTTTAAGTGTATCGGGGTCTAGGGACAAAATTTTGTTATGAGATTGAATGAAGAGCGTATTGTTGAGGTATTTCACATTAGTTGTATATTCTGGCAAACCACTAAGCGTATTAACTTTTTCTACGAGTTCACCATTAAAGCTAAGAATAACTAGTTCATCTTTACATAAAGCAATTAAAAAACTATCTGTGCGTGTAGCATTTAAAAGAGGAGGGGCGCAAGCGGCGACAGGCTGTCCGTCTATATATAGTTCACGGTGCCCAGGATGATTAATCCATTGCTTTCCAACTTTAAAACCTGATAATGCAACTGTTTCGAAGCCATACCAATCCAGAAGCCATTCGGAGCTTAAGATTCTTTTGCTAAGACCCGCCGCTGGTGAGTGATTTAAAAGTATTCCTGTAACCGAAAGAAAAACTAATACAACCATGACCGACAAACCAACTCGTCGATGCCATCGCGAGTTAAAGGAAATCTTATGCTTAAGTCTGGATTTCAAATATGACCTTCCTATTGGAGGAGTGCAGCGTATATTCTTTACGTATTAATTAAGAGCTAACACCTGTTGGTGGTAAAATAAGGCAAGTCTAGCTATTTTATTTAATGCCCATACCGACAAAGTAGCACCTGTGATACCATCAATATTCTGATCTAATTCATAGTCAGATGTCATTTTTACATTCTTGTACTGATTCGTAAACGATGAATGGCGAACTTCCCATCCACGAGACTCTCTAAAAGCTAAAACTTTCATATATTCAATATGAAAATCTTCAATATTACCGTTCACTACGACACCCACAGTTATAGGCCTTTCTTTTCCGATTTCCTCAAGTATCCATGCGGTCTTCTCATTCTCGCTATAGTATCTGACGCGCATGCCCCTAACTGGACGACTTAGTATCTTAGTAGATAGTTTTTTTAATTCTGGTGTAAGCCAGAGTGATTTTGCCTCAGATGGCGGCACACTAAAATTTTCGCTTAGAAACTCTGGTGTTGTTTGATAAACCGCACTATGAGCTTTATTTGAAGTTAAAGGAAAAATACAGAGAAATAGAAAAAAGAGAGTCACGAATGTGACCCTCTTCATTTCGGTCATTTTGAAACAACACATTCTCATATTTTTTAACATAGCAGCAATAATACTAGAAATCGTAGCCTACACCTAAATTGTAGCCTTTATATTCAGTTCCACTATCATTATCTTGATCGAAGTAGTCAGCTTTAAGAACAACACGCGGGTGAATGTAATAATTAAATCCAACGTCAATTTGCTCTTTTTCCGAATTTTGACTTCCACCAGCGGTGTTGTCGTATTCGTTAAAGCGTGCGAAGACACCAAGCTGTTTAGTGACTTGGAAAGATGGTTCAATATACCAACCCTCTTGCTCATCTGCACCAGCTTTAACAGTCTCAATATTATCATCGAGATCCCATTGTGCATAAAGCGCTCTTAAACCAAATGCCCCTTTTTTATAAGCAAGATGAGCTTCGATTAAATCAGCTTCAACACCTTCAACACCGTTAATTGTCTCACTTTGCCAAACATCCTCTTGGTGTTGGTAGGTAGCAGCTAATTCTAATCCAGGAATACCGGTGTACTTGATTCGAGCTGTATACGCAAGATCATCACCTTTAGCATTACTTGTTTTTTGACGACCATCACGAATTTTGTACTTACCAGAGCTAACCACACCAAGTACTGGATCACCTGCAGCACCAACATCTGCTTTAACTGAGCTTGCACCATTAATATATAAGCCAGAGTGGGCACCTATATCATAGCTTAAACCTTGAGTGAGTTCTCCGCTAAACATAACCCCACCTTCCCACCATGTAGCTGGAAGGATATTCTTTTCCACTGGGTTACGCTCAACACCGTAAAAGGTTGGTGGTTCATGAGTTTCATTCAAAATACCTACTGGAATTAAGAATACACCAGCCTTGGCTCTGTGCCCTTCGGTGTAATCCCATTCTATATAAGCCTGTTCAACTTCAACTTCACCACCTTTTCCTTCACCAGCAAGCGCGTGTTCTATTTCGAATTCAGAAAAGAATCGTACCGTATCGCTATATTCATGACCTACGAATAATACGAATCGATGTAAATCAAATTCATCTTTCGAATCGGTTGAATTATCAGAGTTATGATTATTGTAGTGAAGCTCACCATAACCACCCATAGTGGTTTTAGTAGCCCATTCCGCTAATTTCGCAGTTGGACTAGAAGTGATTTCCTCTACAGCTGTAAATGTAGATTCAGTTTTAGCATTGTTTTCAGCAAGCCCATTTTTCAGGATGGTGATTTCCTCTGCTTGTTTTTGAATTAATTCGTACAACTCGTCTAAAGTTGGCTTTGCATTTACCGCAAAAGCAATAGATGAAAGTATGACACCTATAATCGCTGTTCTAAACATTTTGCTTATCTCCCAATTTAATGCGTTTTTTTCATTTTTTGTAAGTTAACAGTTGTACTATACAGTATTTTCTTTTTAATGATAACTATTATCATTCAATTATTTGAATAATTATCATTATTAATTTAATTTATGGACTAGTTGATCAATTCTTCAATAAAATATATTCGCAATCTAAATAATTTATAAGATTGAGTTAAGTAACAGTTTTAGCGGAATGAATAAAAGGTTAAAATATCATCAATATATTTATTTTACTTTTATAAAGGTACTATCATTAATGGATATAATGGAAACGATACGTGAGCAAATTGAAGGTAACCCAATTATTTTGTATATGAAGGGCTCACCTAATTCACCGCAGTGCGGTTTTTCTGCGCGCACCATAGAGGCACTCACTTCATGTGGAGAGCGCTTTGCTTTTGTTGATATACTTAGTAACCCTGAAATCAGAACTAATTTACCTTCTTATGGTAATTGGCCAACATTTCCTCAACTCTGGGTTAAGGGAGAGTTAATAGGAGGATGTGACATCATTACAGAGATGCACGAAAAAGGTGAATTAGCGCCACTTATTAAGGAAGCGTCTCAAAATATAGAATAGTTTGAGAAAAAATTATGTCATTTTGACGATACCCGCTACTTTCTGTTAATCTTTATTTATAGAAAATATAGAAAATATAGAAAATATAGAAAATATAGAAAATATAGAAAATATAGAAAATATAGAAAATATAGAAAATTTTAATCTCATTTAATGTCTATAATGTATGTAACTATTTATTTCTATGAAAAACGAATAGTGTGCGGCATCAGAAAATTTACCAGAAATCAACAATAGAACAAAAAGGAGCTTTGTTATGGGAAATGGTGTACTAGTCGGAAAACAAGCCCCAGACTTCACATCTGGAGCAGTATTAGCTAATGGAGAAATAGTTGATGAATTTAATTTGCATTCAACTATTAAGGGTAAAAAAGCGGTCATCTTTTTCTATCCCTTAGACTTCACTTTTGTGTGTCCGTCAGAATTAATTGCTTTCGATCATCGTATGGAAGATTTCAAAAAACGTGGTGTGGAAGTTATAGGCGTTTCCATCGATTCAGTCTTTACTCACAACGCATGGCGTAATACAGCTATTAATGATGGCGGCATTGGCCAAGTTAATTACCCTCTTGTTGCAGATATGAAGCATGAGATATGCCAAGCTTATGATGTTGAATTTGGAGATGCAGGTGTTGCCTTTCGTGGCTCATTTTTGATTGGTGAGGACGGTATTGTTTATCATCAAGTGGTAAATCACTTACCATTAGGACGCAATATAGACGAAATGCTTCGCATGATAGATGCACTGAGTTTCCATCAGGAACATGGCGAAGTTTGTCCAGCTGGCTGGAAAGACGGCGACAAAGGAATGGATGCATCACCTGATGGTGTAGCTTCATACTTAGCTGACAATGCTGATAATCTATAGTTATAAAAAATAATAGATTTAACGCCTCTGATTTAACTTAGAGTGCTCAAAAAAACCGTAGAAATTATTTTTGCGGTTTTTTATTTTGCAAGAACAATATTGGAGGTTCAGATGTCAATAGATAGAATTATTGAACTAGAAACCAAATTATCCTACCAGGAAGATATAATGACTCAGCTGAATGATGTGGTTTGTAGACAGCAAAACCAAATAGATGAAATTAATCAAAAATGTGAGCTACTTTTTTCTTCTACAAGGGCTTTAACTGAAAAACTGAGTGTCGAAGTTGGAGAGGGTGACAAACCTCCCCATTATTAAGACTTCTTATTAAAATTGGTCATATCTTTTCTTATTAAGTTTTTGGAGATTCATTAACACTAAAAAAATCAGACCCTATCATAGCTGTTGTGTTAAGAATTCCTCTCCCTGAAACGGATGGTATTAAAATATGAGCTGGTTTTTCTAGGCCGTTGAGAAACGGTCCAACAAGACGCGCATTTGTGAGTGAGCGTATTAAACCCAGGGCTATGCTAGCAGCATCCATATTGGGCATGATAAGCACATTAGCTCTTCCAGTAATATTTGCATTATTACAAATAGTTTCTCTTAAAGCCTCGTTCAATGCAGAAATTGCATGCATCTCACCATCAATTTCAATATCTGGAATCTGGTCGCGAAGTTTTTCCGCAGCTCTTTTCATTTTATGAGCTGATTGATCGTCATAGGTGCCGTAATTTGAATGAGAAAGAAGTGCAACTTTTGGTGTAACTCCACATCCCGCAACAAATTCAATAGCATCCTCAGTGATGTGCACGATCTGTTCTTCTGTTGGGTCTACATTAATAAATGCATCTGCTAGGAATAATGGGCCATCATCTAAAAGTAAAATGCAGATAGAGGATATACTACTTTTGTCATCGCGAGGCGGAATGATGCTTGCAATTTTCATTAAGTGCTGATCATAACGCCCTGACTTACCGCATATCAGTCCATCTGCATCATCCAGTGCAACCATTATGGATGCTATAACTGAGTTATCTGTATGTATTAAGTTTCTAGCTGTTTCTACAGAGATTCCAGAACGTCCTACATATTTATGATAATATTGCCAGTAATTTTCTCGATGACTATCATCTTCAGGATTAAATATCTGTAAATCAGCTCCAGGTTTTATACGCAAATTCATTTCTTTAATTTTTTGTTTAATTATAGCTGGCCGACCAATTAAAATCGGTTTTGCTATTTTTTCATCAATAATACCCTGCATTGCCCTCAAAACGTCATCGTTCTCCCCTTCAGCATAAGCTATTCTGGGTGGATTCTTTTTTGCTCTTTCAATCATAGGCTGCATAAAAAGCTGACTACGATTAACGTAGCTATGAAGTTTATTACGATATGCTTCGAGATCCTCAATTGGTCTAGTAGCTACACCACTTGCCATAGCTGCCTTTACAACTGCTAAAGGAACTTCTTCGATAAGTCGAGGGTCAAACGGTTTAGGAATAAGATAATCTGGTCCAAATTTTAAATCTTCTCCAGCGTAAGCTTCAGTTACTTCTGGAGAGGCTTCACGATGAACTAGATCTGCAATAGCCATTACACATGCTTTTTTCATTTCATCATTAATGATCGTTGCACCACAATCCAACGCTCCTCTAAATATAAAGGGAAAACATAAGACGTTATTGACTTGATTTGGAAAATCTGAGCGTCCAGTAGCTATTATCGCATCTGGCCTTGTTTTCTTGGCCAACTCAGGCATTATCTCTGGTGTTGGATTAGACATAGCAAGTACTAACGGATTTGGCGCCATTTTTTTTATCATGCTAGCCTTTAATATTCCAGGACCAGAAAGACCTAAAAATAAATCAGCATCAACGATCGCATCATCTAATGTTCTATCAATAGTTTCAGAAGCGTAATTCTCTTTCCATGGATTCATCCCAGCTTCTCTACCTTTATAAATAACCCCATTACGATCGATCATTCGAACATTATTTTTTTGGAGTCCCATCGTAACAAGAAGATTTACGCATGCTATACTTGCAGCGCCTGCTCCAGTGACAACAATCTTAATATCCTCTATTCTTTTTTCAACGATTCTTAAACCATTATAAATTGCAGCTGCTGATACAATGGCAGTTCCATGTTGATCATCATGGAATACTGGTATTCTCATACGTTCATGCAGTTTTTTCTCGATAAGGAAGCATTCCGGAGCTTTGATATCTTCTAAATTTACTCCACCAAAAGTCGGCTCAAGTGACGCTATAATATCGACTATTTTATCAACATTTGGTTCATCAATTTCAATATCAAAAACATCAATATCAGCGAATTTTTTGAAGAGTACAGCTTTTCCTTCCATTACCGGTTTAGATGCTAACGGACCTATATCTCCAAGACCTAGAACTGCGGATCCATTTGTGATGACCGCAACAAGATTCCCTCGTGCAGTTACCTTATCTACATCTGTAGGATTTTTAACTATGTGGCCACATGCATACGCGACACCGGGTGAATATGCCATTGCTAGATCACGGGCATTAGCCATTGGTTTAGTGGCTCGAATCTCTAGTTTTCCAGGTAGAGGATCCATGTGATAGCGAAGAGATCTTTCTTTAAACGAATCGTCCATTATTATTTCTCATAATTAATCACCAAGAAAACCTTGGCGCTGATTTTTAAAGTTCAAAAAATTATATGTATTCTAACGTGAGAGGTATTGTTATTGCTAAGTAAATTGTAAGCTTTCTTTATAAATATTTAATTACTTAGGGTTACATTTTATAAGTAAACTTACAATAAGATAATAATCCCATAAAGAAGATAATAGAGTGAAACTATGCCAACGGTCTATTTTATAAGATCAAATGGGGGTGAATACCAAGTTGAGGCCCAAGATGGGGACTCCGTCATGCAAGCACCTTTAAGTGGCATAGTCGATGGTATATTAGGAGAATGTGGAGGCCAATCGCGAATGTGGGCACATGCCATTGCTGTGTTGATGAAAATTGGCTTAATAAGTTAGACGGAACTAGTGAGCTAGAAGCTATGATACTTGAAGCAGTTATTGATCCTAAAAAAATAGTCGACTAAGTTGAAACATAAAGATAACTGAGGAGCTAAACGGACTAGTAGCTTATATTCCTGAGCGCCAATATTAGAATTATTAATATTCTCTTATTAAAGAAGATCGATTTTCATATTAATCCCATCCACCAAGGTCATTCCATTTGTTTACAATTGCGCAAAATAATTCTGCAGTCTTTTCTGCATCATAAATAGCAGAATGCGCTTTATCGCTATTAAATTCAATTTGCGCAGATTTGCATGCTTTAGCTAAAACAGTTTGTCCATATGCCAGGCCGCTCAGGGTGGCTGTGTCAAAACATGTAAAGCCATGAAAAGGATTTTTTTTGATGTTATTACGTTTGATTGCAGTATTTAAGAAGCCAAGATCAAAATGAGCATTATGCCCAACCAAAACAGCTCTACTGCAATATTCAGATTTGACTGCATCATTAATATCATTAAAAAAAGAGGTTAGAGCCTCTTTTTCGTCTATGGCAGCTCGGTATGGATCATTTGGATCAATTCCAGTGATATCAAGCGCAGCTTGTTCAATATTTGCCCCTTGGAAGGGAATAATTGAATGAAAAAGGTTAAATCCAGGAGTTAACCTCCCTTGTTCGTTAATAGACAGAATGACAGCGCCTATTTCAAGAAGTGCATCAGTTTCAGAATTAAAACCTCCAGTTTCAACATCAACCACTACAGGTAAAAATCCTCTAAATCTGTCTGATATAAGTTGTTTCATGGGCACATAGCTCTATCACTTAGTTTGTTTTATTATTTGCCATTGTAAAGTTTTACCTGCCTCCAATGGGGTAATGGTATCTTCAATAAATGGTAATTCTGCAGGTATATCCCAGGGTATTTTATGTAGTGTTATTGTATCGTCATTCCTCGAAAGCTTATAAAAATCTGGACCGAAATGACTAGCAAATCCCTCGAGCTTATCCAGCGCTCCAGCTCTTTCAAATACCTCTGTATATAGTTCTATAGCAGCATGATTGGAGTAACAGCCTG
>Ga0222719_10001280_pt1 | contig 24650 bp, 23 predicted proteins | sample C33_34DmetaG_FD_165039 | JGI IMG/M metagenome (GOLD analysis project Ga0222719, IMG submission 165039) | Estuarine water microbial communities from San Francisco Bay, California, United States - C33_34D | ecosystem: Environmental > Aquatic > Marine > Unclassified | place: USA: California...
AGCTTTGTTCTGTTGAACCTATTAAATCCATTAATAGTGTCATTGAGTTTTATTACTCTCTCTGAATTTTTTATGGAAAAATTATCTAAGTTTCTTCTCAGCTGTATTTGATCAGTGTACCAAGCCTTCCCTCTTAAAGAGTATTTCCTTGAGTACCATTTTTTCAGTTTTTTATGAATTTCTTTTTCTGATTCAATATTAAATATCTCTTTCCAAGTAGAACTATTTGCTGCATTCCACATCATTGATATCATATTTTCAGGCACACCTGAATCAGGTCTATAAATAATAAACGAATTATCCGGGATATTTTCAATTGAATCTAGAAAATACTTTTTTGAGAGTGGAAGTAAGTCAATATCAGACACAATACAGTTTTTATTGTTTAATAATGCTGGATATAAAATTCTAATATTTTGTGCGACAAAAGCAGAATTCAAATTTTTGGAGTCGTAATGGAAAACATTTCCTTGAAGATTATTTTTAGACTTCCCGGTATATATTAATATAGGATCAACCCCCATTTGAGTCCATGCCTCTGACACCAATGGCCAAAAATTCAAATAATCAGGGTTATCGTTGCTTGCTAATATAACGTGATCTAATTTCATAACATAAAAAAAATTTTTGTACATTAATGATTTTAACCATATTTAGGACTTCCCAGTTTTTTTAATAGAATATAATTAAGGAATACATAAGAGTTAATCAATGATACAAATATCAAAAGTCAATTTATTCTATAAAACTATAAAAGGAAAGACGTTTTATTTAATAATAAAAATCTTAGAAATTACAAAAGAGGCTAATGAGAGCTTTAGTTGAAATAAAAGGTGGTTTTGGAAATCAACTTTTTCAACTTGCTTTTGCTAACCATCTAAAACACCTGGGCTTTAAAGTTACCCTCAATTTAGAAAAAAATAACAATAAAAGTATGGCCTTAAACTATGAACATTTTGGCTTTAAAAAATCTAATATATTGCTAATTAAAATAACAAGATTTTTATATCGAATATCTCAAGGCAACAAAGGAAAATACTTCTTTCGGTTATTATTTTCAAAATTCTTCGACAAAAAGTCCAAAATTGAACAATTTGATGAGAACAATAAGAAATATCTAACCCATTTTGATGGATATTGGCAGGATGTAAAAATTTTAGAAGAACAAAAAAAATATTTGATTAGCTGTCTTAGCAAATCAGAAAACTTTGAAACTCCACTAGATAAAAACACAATTCCCGGATCTACACTTGTTCACGTAAGAAAAGGTGATTACAAATCTTTAAATGAAGATCTACATATCACTTACTTTCAAGAAGCTATCGACTACGCCAAAAAGCATATAGACAATTTTTCTTTTGAGGTTTTCACCGATGATATAGAGTGGGTTAACAATCAAAAAATTTTCTCTGAGGCAAAATATATTCATAGTCCCAACCAAACACAAGCTAGCATCCTGATAGATGTGTCAAAAATGTTAAATTTTGAAAATTACATAATAAGCAATAGCTCCTTTTCTTTGACGGCAGCTATTCTTGGTGAAAAGAAAAATTCAATAGTGATACTTCCAACACCATGGATGAAGCACACTAAAGCTGATCCTAAAAATTTAAAATATGCATGGAAAAAAATAAAAAATCAATTTTAAAAGATAAGAACAACCTTTAAACCCCTAAACCAAGTATTTACTAAAACTTATTCATTTCAAATTAACCTAATTTAAGTTATGTAATTATAATAAAATGAGGTTAGATGGATAACATAAACTTAAAGATGAAAGTTCTTAATTAAAACATGAAAGTATTTATTACAGGTATAGCTGGTTTTTTAGGTAGCCACTTAGCAGACAATTTATTAGAAGCAGGTCACGATGTTTCTGGATGCGATAATTTAATTGGTGGATATCTTGAAAATGTTCCCTCAGGTGTAAATTTTAACCAAGTAGATGCAATTTATTTAAATCAAATGAAGAAAATGACTAAAGGAATGGATCTAATAATTCATACAGCATGTACAGCATATGAAGGCTTAAGTGTATTCTCGCCTTACCTTATTGGACAAAACACATATCAAATATCAATGTCCGTTTTTACAGCAGCTGCCGATAATGGTATTCCAAAAGTGATTAATTGTTCTAGTATGGCAAGATATGGTGAGCAAGATGTAATTCCATTTACAGAAGATCTTACACCAAAACCTCAAGATCCATATGGAATTGCCAAACTCGCCTCCGAACAAACCTTAGATGTTATGAGCAAAGTTCATGGCTTCGATTATGTTAATTTAGTACCACATAACATTATCGGCCCACGACAGAAATATGATGATCCTTATAGAAATGTAGTATCCATAATGATTAATAGAATTTTGAATGACAAACCCCCAATAATATACGGAGATGGAAGCCAGGAAAGGTGTTTTTCAGACATAAATGATGTGGTTCAGCCAATTATCAGGTCAGTGGATAATGAAGCAGCTGTAGGCGAGACCATTAATATTGGTCCAGATGAAGACGTAATATCAATTAAAGAATTGGCTAATAAAGTATTAAAAGTTTTGAATTCAGATTTAGAACCAATTTATGTAGACCCAAGACCTCAGGAAGTAAAGCTTGCCCACTGCTCAGCTGATAAAGCGCGTAAACTACTTGGATATACTACATCTGTCAAACTCGACAACTCTATTGAGAAAATTGCAAATTGGATTATTGAAGTTGGTCCAAAAGATTTTAGGTACCATTTAGATATTGAAATTCTTAATGATAAAACACCTGAAACTTGGACAAAAAAACTATTTTAATTTGTGAGCTCATTAAAAAATAAAAAAAAAGTACTTATATTAGTTCTTTGTTCCAGAAATTATTTATCAAAGATATCTTCAGTAGCACAGCAAAGTATATGGAAATCATATATGTCTGACTACAAAATAATTCATTTTGTTGGAAATTATAATCAAGAAAATAGGGAGTTAAATTATATTGATGCTGGCTCTGATAAATACCTTTTAATAGATACAGACGATAAGTATGAAAATATAGCATTAAAAACATTTCTTGCATTCAGAGAAATTTATATAAAGTATGAATTTGACTACATATTTAGAACTAACACGAGCTCTTTTATTGACTTTAATAATTTTGAAAAATATATTGATAATAATTCTGAAAAACTTAGTTTCAGTGGGATTAAGTTAAAGGTTAATGAAGGCGATGAAATTGCATCAGGAGCAGGAATCTTTCTAAGTAGAAAAAATATAAAACTCATATTAGATAATGAGAAGAAGTTCGACTTTTCACTACCTGATGATGTCGCTATAGCTAGGTTATTAAAAAGCTTCAATATATATCCAGAAAATTCAACTAGAAAAGATTTAAAACAAATTCCTAGTCCAAGTCAAATTTACAATAGTTCAGATTTTCACTACCGGTGCAGATTAGATCCGGCATACCACAGGATCTTGGAACCTCAATTAATGAAATATTTAAATAGGGCAACCAAAGGTAGTGGGATTAAAGTATATTTAAATTATTTTCTTTTAAACCCTGTATTCTTTGTGAGCAATTTAAAGTTTATTTTTAAAATTATACAAAAATTTTATTCCTTTAAATTTTATGGAGAGCTGCAAATAGGAAATCGATTAATTTATAATAAAAATTTTTCTACTAGATTTAAAAAATAAAATTATTAACGATCAATTATTGTTATGAAATAACATGTAAAACAGTATAATTTTTATTTACTATGAAAATATTTTTATTTAACCCTGATCAAAATCAAGATTATTTAGCTGACCTTATTAACTACCATTTTATACAATCTGAACACAACATTTCTACAAATTACTTACCAGAGTTTTTATTTGATAATGTATCTAATAAAGAAGGCTTATATGGAAAAGGATTTACAGTTTATGGAAAAATAGATAAAAAGCATAAAGATAAAGTTAAAGTTATTTCAAAAAATAAATTATTTGAAGTGTTGAATGATGAGTATTTTGATTTAGTCATATTTACATCTATTAGACGTAAATATGATAATAAAAATATCCAAGAAGAATATTTTAATAAGATAAGCCAAGTCGCAGATGGAAGCAAACTAAAAGTAGTAGATGGAGAGGACGACAATATTATTCTGAATGAAGTTGCAAAAAAAGTACAATATTTTAAAAGAGAACTACTGCCAAGTGATAGCAACCTAGCAACTCCTATATCATTTTCCTTCCCTGAGTATTTTGATAATTATAAAAATTATGATATTACAAAAAAAACTAATCTTCTAGCTCCAATGGATCCAAGATTTCTAAATAGCTATATTTTTGATGAGGAGGGATACTACTCCCAATATTCAAATTCAATATTTGCGGCAACAACTCAAAAAAATGGATGGGATTGTATGAGACATTATGAGATTCTTGCCTCAGGGTGTCTTCCATACTTTCCTGGGATAAATGAAAAACCAAAAACAATAATGAAGGATTATCCAGCTAAATTACAAATAGAGGTTAATCAATTATTTGAAAAGTTATTAATGAGTCCTCATAATATTGATTCGGAATATAATTTTGCAAGATCTACAAAGAATAAACAAGTAAATAGAGTTTTAAAAAAGATGTCCAGCAAAAGATTATTAGAGAATAACCTAAAAAAATTACAAAATTATAACAATGAATTTGGGGAGTGGTTATCTAGATATGGTAAATCGAACATATACTCAAAAATATTTGATTTAAAGAATTAGTACATCTTGTTAGTTACAAAATCAATTATTAAACGAAGAAAAGACTACCTCTTTGGCCAAATTAAACTAGTTAGAGACTTTACTAGATAAATACCTGGATATTCCAACTTAAGAAAATCCAAACTAATGATTATTTTTAGATATTTTTTCAAAATATATTTGTCTCTTTTAAAAGTAATATGATACTTTCCTCGACCTAACTTTCTATATTCATTTTGATAAAACACAGATAGTGGTTTTGCAACACCTTCAACTGACCAGGGCTTACTTTTTCCAAGATAGTGTAGGAATATTACTTGTTCTTTAATTTTCACCAAAAGTTCAGGATCTGCTGAAGTGGCTTGGTAATTTGAATACACATTTAAGCTTGTATATTTTTCATTAAAAAAGATATTCATAACCTCTTGGTCATAATCTTTGATTACATCATACCTTTGTTTTAATATGCTTAATAAATTTTTTTGGGCTTCCTCGTCAACCCACCTCTCTAAGTCAATAATTAATACGCCTGCATTAAAATAATAATTCTTTAGGTTGAGTCTTTGTATCCATTTATTTTCTTGAGCCCTATATTTTTCAGGTAGTGCAGCAATTGATGTATCTTCTTTCTTCATTGTGCCTATTGTATTTTTTATCATGCTTGCTGGATCATTTAAGCATATAATATCAGCATCTAAGTAGACAAGATATTTAATATTATCGGTTATGAAATTTGAAACAAACATTCTGTAGTAAGTTGCTTCAGAAATATGAGTTTTTATTGGTGGTAGCTCAGTATCCAAATCATTAAAATCATAAATGTTAATAGACAGTATCTTAGGATGTTGTTCGACAATTTGAAGCCAGTTTTTCAATTCTTCAATATCATTATGAATGATGTACAAGTTAATTTTTATTGTAGTTTTATCTAATAACGAATAAATTGAAGTCATAGCTTGTTGATTAAAATTATTATCAAAACAATATAAAAAATTTAAGTTCATTATCTTTTTAAGACCTTTCTTTAATACTTATAATAAACATTAAAAATTTAACAGAGTATCCATTTTAGAATCATGTTTTATATACTAAAAAATTAGATCAAAATCAGCTATAAAAACTTTCCAAATACATATATATTTTTTTAACTCTTTGGTTGATAGAAAAAAGTATTCTTGCAAATCTAGATTTATTTTCGAAATAAACTTTAGGATAAATTGTTTTAATAGTCGGTAAGCTTTCTTTCACCTCTAAATTGTTTTCAACAATACTGTCTATTCTTTTGATAAGATTAAATTTTTCTAAGGTCACTAATTTTGACCTTTTGAGACTTTCAATATTCTTTTCATAATTATTATTATTTATACAACCTAATATTTTTTGTATCGATCCATTAAAATCATTGAGGTTAATTGTTAAAAAACTATTTTTTTCAAAATAATCATCTGCATTTGGAGCTCCTGAATATATGGGGTATGCATTACCCAAGAATGAATCATAAAGTTTTTCAGAAATAAAGTTATGACTTATTTGATTTTCTAAAACTAAGTGATATTTATACTTTCCAATCCCCTCAATTTTATTTTCAGTTTTATTATCTGCTCCATACCAATGGAGGTCATCCCCTAAAAGTTTTTTTAATTTCTTTACAAAATCTAGTCGTACTTTTTGAATTTCCGTAATTTGTTTAGTGGTGCAGTAAACACTCAGCAAAGCATCTTTTTTAATGGAAAGATTTTTAAAGAATTCAATATCAGACACATCATTAATATCATCAAAAGGATCCCCCCTTAATCGCCACATTAAATATGGAGGAGCATTTTTAACATTATTCATATTTATAAAATTTGGAGAATATACTTTATCAAATTGTTTTAGAAATAATTCTTTTGACGGCTTTAGAAAATAACTAGGCTCATATCTAGTTTCTGAATTCAAGAAGTACAATTTATCTTTAGCTATTGAGGTATTTTCTTGACTATTAAATCTTGTATTCTCTAAGACAAACCAATAATCTGGGTTATCTACTTTAGAATTTATATAATATTTTTTATCATTAAAAATATTTTCTTTTGAATTTGTAAAATTAAATATAGACAAATCTTCACCATATGGAGGTGTACCTTTTGTGTTTTTATGCCATCCAATGCTTATTTTTACTTTTATCATTTATATAACTTATGATAGTAATTGATTAAGAAGCTATTTTTATATATTCTTTGAATTATCTTTTTTCTGATATTATTTTAAATAGATGATAGGAAAATTAAAACAAGCTTTTTCTGATGTTCTATATGTATCAAAAGTAACACAAACAAGTAAGAAAAAAATTATAATCATCATTTCTGTTATCTTGTCACAGGTAATCGCTTTTGCTGACATACTTATAATTCTTTTGTTCACGAATCTTTTTACAGGTTCTTCAATTTTACCAAGCGCACTTGTTGTTTTCGAATCAATCCTTGAGTGGAGACTTTTGCTTCCTGTAACAATAGTTATAAGATATTATCTTCAATATGCACAAAGTCTTGTGTTAAAAAAATTAGAATTCAGTGTCCAGTCAAACCTAAAGATATACTTATTAAGAGAAATTTTTAATAAAAAAAACTTTTCAACTTCTGATACATTTTTTTATGTAAACACACTTGCACACCATATATCTTTTTTTTATACAAGTATTGCTTCATTTTTAAATTTTACCCTTCAAACTTTCGCTTTTACAGCTTACTTATTTCTAACTGAACCTTCAACAATTTCGGCTTTTCTTGTAGGCATAATTTTTCTTCTATATCCAATTTATTTACTAATTGTAAAATCTAGAAAGTACGAGCACCACATATATGAAAAAGGAAAAGAAGCAAATAGTGACATACAAAGGGTCGTTGAAAATGCTTTCATTATTAAGTTACTTAAGAAAGAGAAAGATGAAATTGAGAGATATACATCTATAACTACCGGACTTTATGAGGACTTAATTATTAAACATAAATTAAGCATTCTAAATTCCTATTTACCGCCATTTGTAACAGTGTTATTAATTTCAATTATTGCAATATTTTTCAGTGGTTACTTTACAATAACTCTGTCATTTATGGGGGTTACTCTTCGAATGTTCCAATCACTAGCAAGTGTTAGTAATTCGGTAAATATGGTTGTTAATTCACAAATACATTTAGATACTTTTTATAAAATGGAGTTATTTAAGAAAAATTCCATCAAAGAAAATTATATTGTAGAAACAGAACACACATCAAAAAACCACATAGAAGTTAAGAGTGTTAATTTTAAATACCTTAATAGTGATGAGGAAATTTTTACAGATCTAAATCTCGTAATTCAAAAAAATTTACACACAGTCATAACTGGACCAAATGGGTCTGGAAAAAGTACACTATTAGGAATACTTGCAGGGGTATACTTTCCTAACTCAGGTCAAGTAATAGGAAGATCTAATAAATTAGGTTTTGTAGGTCCCAATCCATTAATATTTTCTGGAACTCTTAAAGAAAATTTAATGTATGGAAATGAAAAAATCGTCACAGATGATGAAATATTACAAAAATTGCAAGACTTCAATTTATTTTCTGAGACCTCCGAAACTAAATTAGATAGAAGAATTAGCAACAAGGACTTATCGTCCGGACAAATGCAAAAAATTGCTTTTATCAGATTTTTGCTTTCAGATGCTGACACACTATTTCTAGATGAGTCTACCTCAAATCTGGATACAGAAACAAAAAATTTAATCTTTGATATTTTGAAAAAGAAAAAACTGACTATTGTAAATTCAACTCATGATATTGATAGTTTTAAAACCATTGACAAACACTACAGAATTAAACTTAATGATGGAAAAAGAAATATCATAGAGATGTTTTAGTTAATTTTTTTAAGTAATATTGAAAAACTTTATATTTATTTTTTATGAAGCTTTTGATATATAATTTTTTCCAATAATAAATTTCAAATATTTTATTTTCTAAAATAATTTCTTCAGTCCGTTCTTCATTTAAATTGATCTCAAAAATTTCTTTTTTCCAATAATCTATATTCAAGATTTCATAATTTATATTTTTAAAATTCTGAACTTCACTATTGAGTAGTTCGTAAGTAATATCTGCATAATCTTCAATAAAGATTATTGGCAAGTGTTTAAAAGATTCATAAGTTATGTGTTTTTTTGTAACTGGTATTGAACCAGAATATAAAGTTTCCCAAAGCCTGTGTGTATCGTAACCGTTTCCCCACGGACATAAAACAAATTTATATTTTTTTAGATCATTAAGATATTCTTCGATAGATAATATTGGTTCTTTGAATTCTACCCACTCTTTTTTATGGAAAATATTTTCTAGTTTTTCACGTTCTTTATAGTTTGTACTCTTCTGAAGATTAATATATAGTTTGTTTTCTTTTTGAGTATTACCTTCTTTAAAACTAAGAAAATCATTTATCCTAATATTTTTCGGTGAGTAGTCGTTTGCCAGACCAAGAGGAATAGGTTTAAGTACTGAATCTGAGTGGTCCACATTTACTGAGTACCATTTTGTGATACATTCTGGTTTTTTGAGAAACAGTTTGTGATCAACGGAAATATCTGATTGACCACTTATTAGAGTTAGGTTTTTAATCTTTTTAACTTTATTTAAGTAATAAAACAGTAGTTCTAAATATCCTGAGCTGCAAAAAATAACATCTCCATTTTTTAGATGTAAATTGTTTAATTTATATGTTGTTATCAGCTCATTTTGACTGATTAATGTAATATTTTCTTTAGGAATGGAGTTTGTTAAGCCAGTAGAAATATTTGCAGCATAGGCAACATCTGAAAGTTTGACAAAATTTTGTCCAGATAAATACTGTTCTTTTATTAGGTTATTACTTTGCAATACTAAATACTATATATGTAAAGTATTTTTAAAAGAATTATTTAAAGTTCAAAGAGCAATTATGATTAATTTATGTTGGCTAATACTAATAACACTACTGCAAGTAAATTTAAGAATATTTGAAAAATGAAAATACCACAAGTGAGTGTTGTCATTCCTTCTTACAACAGATACGATTATCTCTTAAATGCAATTGCCAGTATTCATAATCAGAAATATGAAAATATCGAAATAATAATTGTCAATGATGGTTCCGATCAAAAAGAATATTTCAATAATAAATTTACCCCTGAAGTTAAAGTTATACACATAAATCGAAGTGAGACTCCAGACTGGGGAGGATCTAGACCTGCAGTCAGAAATTATGGTATAGAAGTTGCCCAAGGTGAATATATAGCTTTTTTAGACGATGACGATATTTGGTTACCAGGCAAATTAAAACATCAGATATCTCAAATGGAGAATCGTAAAATTGGATTCTCATGCACGGAAGGGTATTTTGGCCATGGAATTTATAACCCAGAAAATAAATATAAACTTTATAACTCACAACATCATTTTAAAAAAATAAAGAAAAAGTTTAAAAAAACAAAATATCTTAAATTAAATAACTTTCCCGAAGTGTGGAATTATGATTTTCTTATAAATCATAACTGTGTGGTTCTATCAAGCGTTGTAGTTAAAAAAGATTTAATCCAACAATTGGGTGGATTTAGAGGTTTGTACAGAACTCAATATCACAAACATACTTCAGACCATGATTGTTGGCTGGGTTTATTGCAACTTTCAGATCTTATTTATATCGACAAACCTTTATTTTATTATGATGCAAGTCACGGGGATGGAAAAAAGTATATAAATTAATTTTTTTATCTATCTTAAAATTGTCTGATTTAGCCTACTTATCAACAAAGAAACAACCGTTAATTTAAGGTGAAAGAAACTCCAAACATACCTAACTGGAGATTCTAGTTCCATATTTTGCCAAGCTGAGATATAAAGTAACAATATACATAAAAAATTAAAAATAATTATTGAAATATATGTATTAATCTCAATGCCTAGGTGATTCGTCATATACAAATTAGTTAAAAGTAAAAAGAATAAACCAATAATTAATAATGTAAGAGGTTTATCCATGATAATATTTTTTCCTATCAGTACGATATTCATGAATTCCAAGTTAGTAAATGTTAAGATATTTTTTATCGTCATAGGTATATCTATTTGTTCCAGATGTCTACTGGAGCTTAAACCTGAAAAAACATATATAAATAATGATTCTTTTAGGAGTAAACCAATAAAGCCAAAAAATACAAATTTTCTATCTTCCCTTTTAAAAATAAGAAGTATTAATAGAATTATAATTATTGTACTTAGAAATTGCTTTGTAAAGTACAAAACACCTAAAGTAAAAAATACAAGAGAACGCCTTTTTTTTGAATTAAACACTTCGTATAATAAAACTGCTGAGAAGAAGCTAACAACCCCTTCACTCATAAGTGAATTTGTGAACATAAATTGTGTCCACTTACTGTTGAAAATAATTGCCGAAAAAATAGTTAATATAAAAAGCCTATTCCTTAAAGGAACTTTTAATTCTAAAAAAAATAAAATACTAAGTAAAAAGATAATTTGTGTAGTTGAATTGATATAGATATAATTTTCTAAATCCAAAGAAAATCGAAGAAATAATGCCTGTAAATAACTGGTAAATTGAGGATAGCCTTCTGTTATAAAATTTGTAACAGAATAGTAGTAGCTATTTTCATAAATATTTTTAGCTTGAGGATAAAAGTATGCTTCAACGTCTCCAATTATATTCAAATTTTGTGAAAGCCTATCAAGGTAGAGTGTATTAAAGCTTTGTGTTATTGAATAAAAAAATAAAATGATTGAAGTTTGTATAAATTTTTTATTTAAAAGAAAAATAATCAACCAAGCTAAGTTAACAAGTATAAAAATTTCATTAAAGCTAGCTTTGTTATAAAAGTATAGAATTACTATATCAACAATAAAAAAACTAAATATGAAAACAGTTATTCCAAATGAATTGCTATTCAAATTTAGACATTTTTTAACAGCTACACCTATATTAAGTAGAAGTAAAAAAAGTAAAAGAACAGAGACAGCATTAAATATATTTATAAAATTAAATTGTCCTGAAAAAATAGTTTTAGAAATATTTATCACAGTATTGACTAAAATCGGAATAAAAAATACTAAAAATAAAGAGTTTTTAATTTTTGAATTCATATCTAGATAATTATAAATATATTTAACTTAATAACACATAATTAATTTATATTCATTGAAAAAGATATATCAATTATAATGTATTTATCTAATGAAAAAAATATTAGTTGTTAATACTAAATATAAAACTTTTGGTGGAGAAGATTCAAACATTATTGATGAACTTGCATATCTTAAAAATTTTTTTAATGTGGACTATCTAGAGTTTGATAATGGGGAATCCTTAAAAGTATTTGATTACTTATCCTTAATCTTCAGATCTAATCTCAAATCAAATAAATTGTTAATTGATAAACTTAATAAATTTAATCCTGATGTAGTTTATGTTCACAATACGTGGTTTAAAGCAAACCTGGGTATCTTCAGGGTTCTGCAAGATACTAGAAAACCAACTATTTTAAAAATTCATAATTTTAGGTTTGACTGTACAAAGACATTTTCATTACGTAAACATTTAAATGGCCACACACATTGTCCAAAGTGTGGCTTGAGTGAAAAAAAGGATAAATTTTTCAACAAATATTTTCCTGAATCACTTATCAAATCACTGATTGTAAATTGGTATGGTAGAAAATACTTTAATATTTTGCAAAACTCTACCATCAAAATTTTTGTTTTGAATAAATTCTATAAAGATTACTTAGAGAACCTGGGTGTCAGTGAAAGTAGAATATTTATTTCTAAAAACCCAATAAATATAGAGAATAACAACTACGATTCTGACAGCAATTATATCACCTACGCAGGGAGTTTAACTTCAGAAAAAGGTATAAGTGAGTTGCTTTTTGCATGGAAAGAATCAAACATAAAATTAAATCTTTTAATAATAGGTACCGGAAAAATAGATTTAAAGCTAAAGAAAACTTACTCAAGTAAAAATATAAAATTTATGGGAAGTCTTAATCACGAGGAAGTTCTAAATTATATTAAAAAATCAAGAGCTGTAATTACAGCAACAAAAATGTACGAAGGTCAGCCAAGACTACTGTGTGAAGCCTCTAGTTTTGGAGTCCCATCAATATACCCATCTTTTGGAGGTATGGATGAGTATTTTCCACCAAAGTATGAATTTTCTTTCAAACAATTTGATTCTTCAGACCTACAATCCAAAATTAAAAAATTAAATGATAAAAAGCTTTTAAAAAATGAAAGCAGTAGAGTTTATTTTCATCTGAATAAAACTTTAGACCAAAGCAAAATCTTTGAAAGTTTTGAAAAAGTTCTTGATTCCATTGCTTAGAAACGAACACAAACCCTTAATTTCAGTGATTCTAGCGGTTTTCAATGATGAAAAAAACATAACTCACGCTATCACAAGTATCTTAGATCAAACATACAGAAATATTGAGTTACTAATAATCGATGACTGTTCAACTGACAAAACATTAGATAAAATAAACAGCTTTGATGATACAAGAATAAAAGTCTTTAAAAATGAATCCAACTTGGGGCTGACAAAATCTTTAAATTTATTAATAAATCACTCAACAGGTGATTTAATTGCCAGACAAGATAGTGACGATATTAGTTATCCGGAAAGATTAGAAAAACAATTAAAATTTTTGATTAAAAAGGATTTAGATGCATGTACAACAAGAGCCTTTGTCAAAAATTCTAGAAAAGGAAGACCTTTTCTAACACATCTACTTCCCGTTAGTGCAGTCTTAAAATTTAAAAACCCATTCATACATGGAACGCTACTAATTAAGACTAAAGTTATTAAATCTGTAGGTTTGTACAACGAAGAATACAAATATGCGCAAGACTACAAGTTATATTTAGACTTAAAAGAGAAAAACTTCAGAATAAAAATTATGAGTAATAAGCTTTACACATTAAACACAAAAAATAATATTTCTTCTAAAAATAAAAAAGAGCAGGAGTATTTTTTTAAATTAGCAAAAAAAGTTGGAAGAAGAACTAAATGAAAATTAGTTTTGGCTCCAAAATTATAAATGGCCCTTATGGTGGTGGAAACAATTTTTTAAAAAATTTAAAACAATTCCTTGAGGAAAAAGGTCACGTAGTGGTTACTGATTTAAAAGATAATGATATAGATATCATTTTGTTAACTAACCCTTTAATAGATTCTGAAACCTCTACATTCAGAAATTATGATATTGATTTTTATCTCAAATTTAAAAACCCCAATACTTTAGTTTTTCAAAGAATTAATGAATGTGATGAGAGAAAAGGTACAAACAATATAAATTCAAAAATTAATAAGTTTAATAAAGGAGTTGACATTAATATTTTTGTTAGTGATTGGTTAAGAGATGTATACAAAGAGTATGAACTTGCCAATAAACAGCATCTAATAATTAAAGGCGGTCCTGACGAAAAAATTTTCAATTCAACGAATAAAGAATTTTGGGACCGCTCTACCAAACTAAAACTAATTACCCATCATTGGAGTAATAATCCAATGAAGGGTTATGCAGTTTACAAACTAATTGACTCACTTCTAACTACCGAAGAAAAATTAAAAGATGTTGAGTTCAGCTTTATAGGGAATTTGCCTAAAGATTTAAATTTAAATAATACAAACGTACTACAGCCTCTTGAAGGAGCAGCATTAGCTAATGAATTAAAGAATCATCATATATACATTACAGCATCACTTAATGAACCATCAGGAAACCATCATATGGAGGGTGCTTTATGTGGGTTGCCTGTACTATATATTCAAAGTGGAGCCTTGCCTGAATATTGTGAGGAATACGGCATTGTTTTTGATGAAAATAACCTTCTAGATTCGTTAGATACTCTAATAAGCAGATATGATGATTTTGTTAAAAAATTAGAAGTTTATCCTTTCAACTTCACTTATGCTGCAACTCAGTACGAAGATGGGTTTAAAGATGCTTTACTCAACAAGGAAATGTTAATCTCTAAAAGAGAACAAACAGTCAAAATATACGTACTATTTAACTTCATCAGAAGTAAAATAGAATTGAGTTTTTATAGAATTAAATCAGTTATTTTTAGAGAAATAGGAAAATTGAAAAAAAATTTATCTAGAGTTTCAGTATGAAAAAAAATAATTTATTAAATCTTACTTTGATATCAATTTTTTCCTTCATTTTAATAATTTTTGTAAATGGAAGGTCTTTTTTAGGTATCTACATACTTGGATTTAGAATAGCTGAGTACTTAACAGGATTAGCAGTAGTTTTATCACTCTTGGTAGTTTTTAAGTATAAATTTTTTAAAAAGTATTTAAATTTAAATTTGATTATATTATTTTGTATTTTGATTGGGCATTTTATTATTTCAAACTTAATAAACAATATTAATTTTTTAAATACATACCTTTACAAATCAAGCGTATTTATATGGTATATTTCTTTTTTCTTTATTGGAATTGCGATATTTAAAATAGCTGAAATTTCAAAAATATACTTCTTTTTTGGGTATCTTGGACTGGGCATACAGTATGTTTTTAATGTTTTATATTACCCAGAAGTTATCGAAATATTTTTTAATAATTACTCAGACAAAACTCAATTTTTAAAAGGTTCCGAAGTAGCAATTTTTTTTATAGTAGTAACTTTTTTTGGAAATAGGCTCCTAAAGGAAAACTATAGGTTAGATATCTTCATATTTGCTAGTTCAATATACTTTCCTCTAAGCATATTTAAAAGTAGATCAGCAGGATTTGCATTAGGCTTGTACATTATTGTTGAAATATACAATAATCGTAAATATTTTATAAAAGATATTAGAAAAACGCTTATTTTATCAACTCTAAGTTTTTCTATATTTTCTTATTCAGCATTTTCATTAACCGATGCTGAGCCTGAGATAATTCAGACAGATGATGCTATTACGCAAGTTTTTAAACACAAATATGTTGTTTCAAATACCTATGATGAAGAAGTCCCCTTTATTTTTATCGATGACGGTAGAATATTTTCCGCCGATGGTAATTTAAACTGGAGATTCCAACTTTGGCAAGATATTATTGCAGACTCCATTCAAAAGAACAATGTTATTTTTGGTCTAGGTTATTCTGAAAAAAGTCCAATTTTTGAAGATGTTTGGTATGCAGGTCTTGATGGCTCTAACGAAAATTCTCACAACTATTTTCTCAATGTATTCATAAGAGCAGGTTTATTTGGGGTGTTCTTTGTACTTTATTTTTTTTATGAGTTAATAAAAGCAGCAAAAAATAATTTTACAAAGCAAGAATTTCTTCTTTTCTTGACTCCTCTTATCTTTATATCATTTTTTGATGGATCAATGGAAAACCCCTATTTTGCTTGTACTTTTTATTTCTTCACAGGTAGTTTTATTTCAGGTATAAAATCAAAATCAGAAAGGTTTACAAAACAATAATTCATGAAAGCATTAATAACAGGAATTACTGGTCAAGATGGTTATTATTTATCTAAACAGTTATTAGAAAAAGATTATGAAATCCACGGATTAATACGAAGAGCTTCGAGCATAAACACATCAAGAATTGACCCGCTGATCGCAGAGTATCAAGATAAAAAGCAACTTCAACTTTATTATTCTGATCTTATTGATTCATCTTCACTTACAAATTTAATAAATAAAATTAATCCAGATGAAATCTATAATTTGGCGGCCCAATCTCACGTAGCCGTTTCTTTTAAAAACCCAATTTACTCGACACATACATCAACATTGGGCCCGATCACTATACTTGAATCGATTAGAAATCAAGATAAAAAAATTAAATTTTATCAAGCATCTTCTTCAGAAATGTTTGGAGGAAAAGAAAAAGTTACATTAGATGAACATTCATTGTTAGAGCCCAAAAGTCCATATGCAGCAGGTAAAGTGTTTGCTCATAACATTACAAAAGTTTATAGGGAATCTTACGATATTTTTGCAGTAAATGGTATCCTCTTTAACCATGAGTCTCCCCATCGAGGAGAGACTTTTGTTACTCGAAAGATTACTCGTGCCGTTGGAAGAATTTACCATAAACTGCAATCTAAATTAACTTTAGGAAATCTGGATGCATCTAGAGATTGGGGATTTGCAGGAGACTACACTAAAGGAATGCATCTTATGATGCAAGCTCAAAATCCTGATGACTGGGTTTTGGCTACAGGAGAAACTCACACTGTTAAAGAATTTGCCAAAGAAGCTTTTAATCAAGTTGGTTTAAATTGGGAAGATTTTGTTACCACCTCAGAAAAATATTCAAGACCAAATGAAGTTCACCACTTGCTTGGTAGTGCTGAGAAAGCTGAAAAGGAACTTAATTGGAAGCCTGAAACTAGTTTTGACGAACTAGTAAAAATAATGGTTGAAAGCGATCTTGATTTAGCAGAACAAGAAAAAGTACTCCTAGACAATGGATTGATTAAGCCAACTTGGGAAAATTCAATCTAAACTTATACTTTTTAGAAACCATCTATAGGCATCATTCAGCCCGGTATCTAAATCAATACTAGCTGTCCAGCCTAACTCACTAATTTTTGACGAATCTAATAATTTTCTTGGATTGCCGTCTGGCTTGGTTGTATCAAACAGAATGTCTCCTTGAAAGCCCACTACTTTTTTAATTTTATGAACGAGTTCTTTTATGCTTATTTCAACTCCACTACCTATATTGAATAATCCATCTCGAATATCATTTGATATTATGAAGCTTATTGACCCAGCAAGATCATTAACGTGCAAGAATTCTCGTAATGGGTTCCCACTTCCCCAGACACTAAAGAATTCACTATTAAGTTCTTTTGCTTGATGCATTCTGAAAATAAGGCCTGGTATTACATGACTATCATTTTCAGAGAAATTATCATAAGGGCCATAGAGATTTGTTGGCATTAAATTAATTACATTGTTCCCATATTCTTTTGAAATAGCATCTCCCATTTCTATAGCTGCCAGCTTTGCCATTGCATATGGAGAGTTAGTTGGTTCTAAGGGTCCAGTCATCAAAGCAGATTCTTTAATCGGCATTTTTGCGCCTAAAGGATAGATACAACTACTCCCTAAATTAATAAGTCTGATGTTAGGAAGTCCAATTAAACTCTCAATAATATTCATATTTATTTTAAGATTATTTAATATAAACTCTGTTCTTTGTGTATCGTTAGCCATTATTCCACCAACTTTCGCTGCTGCGTTAACTATTACGTTGGGTCTAATTTTATTAAATAATGATTGGGTTTCCTCAATAGAAAACAAATTGGTATCTTTTCTTGAAGATTCAATTATTTGATATTCATCAATTACATTAAGTTTTCTTACAACTGATGAACCAACCATTCCCTTGCTTCCTAAAACTAAAATTTTCATAATGCACCTTGTAATTGTATTTTTGAATGTAAAGAAATGTTATACAGATTTCAGATTTAACTCTTAATTAAAGAAATTAGTAATTCCTTTATAAATACAATAGGCTTCTCTATTCTCAATATTTTAAACGAAGCCACTGCCCATAAAAAATCTACTAAAGATCGTTTTTTCCATTTGTGTAAAATATGATATTGATTTTTCTCAATTTTTTGATAGTTTTTATGATAATAGTATGAATCTTTCATAAAAATACCACTTGTTAACCATGGTTTATGGCTACCCATAAAATGAATAAAAATAGTTTTCTCAGATTTGAAACCACCAACCTCGGAGTCTGCTTTATGGTTAAATTTATCATTTAATTCAACATAATCTCCATTAAAAAAAGAATTTAGGACATCCTGATCCCATTGAATTATGTTATTTTTATGTTTATCAAGATTGAAAAGCAGTTTTTCTTGTAAGCTACTTTCTCTCCATTTGATCATATCAATAACCATTACACCAGCATTAAAATAAAATTTATCTACACCAATTCTCTTTTCACCATTCACATGCTCAGTCCTTGCGGATATGATTTTTTCTGAATCGACGAGCTTATCAACTTCCTCTCGGAGTGCCTCTATTGGATTGTTTACACAAATTACATCTGGGTCTAAATAAATAATACACTGAATTTCTTTAGGTAAATAATTTGCAATAAAAAGACGAAAATATGTCGCAACACTTATGTGTACCTCTTTAATGTTTGGAAAGAAATAGTCGTAATCATTGAATTGGTAATGTTCTATATTACCTAAATTTTGATGATTCCGTATCTTTAAAGGCACCCTTTTATCAAAGGAATTATCATTATGTAAAACATGTAAATCTATAACTTCGTCAACACTGTCTAGCAAAGAAATGATCGATGAAAATGCTTGAATGTCATAATTGTCATCAAAACAGTATAAAAATTTTAATCTTCTGTCCATAATGTTAATTTAAGTACATTAAATTATTTATTAACGAATATAATAAGTGAATGTGTGGTTTCACCGGTTCTATTTCTTATCATAATATTGATAATAGTAAAATCAGTGAAGGAAATAACTTTATAGAATGTAGGGGACCTGATTCAAAATTAACACTCAACCGTAAAGTTAACGATTTAAATGTTTCCCTTATCTTTAATAGGCTTTCTATATTAGATTTGTCTGAAAAAGCTAATCAACCGATGTACTCAAAAAAATTTAACACAACCTTAATGTTCAACGGTGAAATTTTTAATCATAATGAACTTAGAGAAGAGCTTATTAGAAAAGGCCTAGAATTCACTACTTCTCATTCAGATAGTGAAACTGTTTTATTGGGACTTTCATATTTTGGAATGAGCTTTATCGGTAAAATGAAAGGTCAGTTCTCTATATTTTTCTATGATGAGAATAAAAATACAGCCTACTTGATTAGAGATAGGCTTGGACAAAAGCCACTTTATTATTCACTTGATGAGAGTACTTTAACATTTGGATCAAGCTTGCTTTCACTTTTAAAAATTAAAAAAACTCATTCCTTATCTTCTACTCAAGTTTACAATTATCTAAACTATGGGATAGTTAGTTCACCAAATACACTCTTTAAAGACTTTTATAAAGTATGTCCTGCTGAAATTATTCAAATAAGTTTTAAAGGAGGCAAATCTCACTCAACCAAGTCAATATATTGGAAACCAGAAGAGTACCTTGGAGACAAAAGTTTTGACAAGGATCAATTTTTTGATATCCTCACTGAATCTATTGACATAAGAGCATCTGCTGATGTAAAAGTAGCAAACTTTTTATCAGGAGGAATAGACTCCACAGCTATAACTAAAAACTTATACGATAAAGGAACAGGAGTAAATTCTTTTTCGGTTTATTTTGATAATGCTAAATATGACGAGAGTAAGTATATAAATGAAGTTACTAATAAATATAACCTCAACCATAAATCAATATTGATATCTGCAGACATTAAAGAGTCTGATATATTTCAAGCATTAGAAAGTCTCGATGAGCCGTATAGCGATCCCTCAGTCGTACCTTCTTTTGTTTTATCAAGAGAAATTTCAAAACATTATAAGGTAGCAATTTCAGGTGATGGTGGCGATGAATTATTAGGAGGATATGTACGAACAGCAGATAGTCTTAAATATAAAAGCTCGTTTGTAAATAATATTTCAAAATTATACTCTCTATATCCACCTTTCTTAGGAACGGGAAATAGATTTTTATCTAAATCATCAGATTTAGAACAACGTTACAGGTCTTATCTAGAAGATCATAAGTTTATGAATCTACTTAAAATTGATTCAGAGAGAAATAGTTACGCTCAACATTTAAACTCCTCAAATTATGAGCCATACAAAAGGCTTCTTGTTGCAGACTATAAATTTTACTTACCAGAAATGATGATGTTTAAAGTGGATAGAACCTCAATGAAAAACTCCCTAGAAGTAAGGTCTCCTTTTGTGGACCATAAATTGATAGAGTTTATACTTTCTTCTTCAACAGACTATGTAGATATCCACAATCCAAAAAAAATATTAAAAGAATATTTAAATGAAGATTTTGGAGTAAATTTTACAAAAAGAAAAAAGCAGGGCTTCGTTTTTGATGTAGAGAGTTGGGTTTACAAAAATATAAATCTTGTAAATGAAATAATAAATAATGGAGAAATAGCAAAAGGGCTAAACGAGAATATAGTCTCACAGTTAAGTATTTATAAATCTCGAATCAATGGTCAAAGAATATGGAAGATTTTTGTATTAGAAGAGTATTTATCTAGGGTTAGAAGTCTCTAAGTTGACCAGGTCGTTGAAAGTATTTTCAACTAGATTATCAAGCGAGTTATTTTTTGTTACTTTTTGTATTGCGTTTTTACTTATTTTTGTCAGTTCTAAATCTTTACTTGAATAATCATTAAATTTAGACATTAACGACCCTTTATCAAATTGGAATAGAAATCCATCATTGGAATTTGTTATCAATTCTCTATGGTTACTTATGTCAGAAGCAAAAACTACACATCCTGCTGCCATTGCTTCAAGAAGAGTTTTTGGGTTACCTTCATAATATGATGTAGAAATAAAAAATTTGTATTCTTCGTACAAAGACAATAATTCAGAATGGTTTACTCTACCAAGGAAATTTACCTGTACGTTTCTTTGAAGAGCTAGTTTTTCTAGAGTTTCTTTTTGAGGGCCTTCACCAACTATGTCAATACTAAATTTCTCTTTTGTGTTTGAAAACTCCGATATGAGAAAGGAAAAATTTTTCTGTTGAACAATTCTTCCAACTGTAAGTATTTTATTAACTTTTCTAATAGAAATATTTTCTGATTTCAATACATCTACCCAATTTGGTCTCAGTAAAAACTTATTTTTTTGTTTAGGGTATCGATATTTAAATCTTTTTAAGTCAGAATGATTTGAAACTGTGTACAAATCAGAAGCAATGACAGAAATATAAGTTAAAATTTTGTATAAATTACTTAAACTTCGAGATTTACTATCATTTTTTGCAAATTCAAGCATGTCATAGCCTGTACGTATTATTAACGGTTTTCTTTTCAAATATTTTATAAATATAGGCACCCACGCACCCAAGAGTTGATTTTGATAAAGAATGTCTAGGTTACCTAATTGCTTTGAAAATCTTATTGGAATTAATAATGAATAAAGAAAACGCACAAATCTACTAGTAGGACGCCAATTTCTATATAAAGGTATGACATTAATAAAATCAAACTTATTTCTGAATTTTAAATCATCATTATTGCCATAAGAGTAAAAAGTAAATTCAATATTTTTATCTTCGTGGAGCTTTTTAAATAATTTTACTTCTCTTTCAAGAGTTCCAGAATCTTCCCATGTCTTAAGTGAATAATCCCAAGTTAAAAAAATACCAACTTTCAATAAATTATTTGTATTCTTCATACGACTTTTCTTCCTTATAGGAGGAGCCAAAAAAATCGTTAATTTTATTTTTTATATCAAATCTTGTATCATTTGTAATATATACATCCCTAGCTAAAGATATAAAATTTTCACCAAAATCATTTTTCTTTTCTAAAATTCTAATTTCATCTTCTATTTGCCATAGTTTCATATTTGTATCTAGTAAATCTGTATACATATTTGAAAAATTGTCACTGTCTAGATTTAAAGAATCTAGAACTTTTCTTAGTGCAGAAAGTTCTTTATCAATATTTTTAAGTTTCTCTGTGTCTGTAATTAAATTACTTTTTATCGCAAGAATAGTAATCTTGTCTACTAGCTCACCAACGGAAACAGGTATTAGTATTTTCATAATTTTTTTAAATTCTTATAACAAAGCTAATTATATGAAATAACTTAATTTACATAATCTATTTCTTTCCATTTTTTAAGTAAGTACACTTCTGCCGCTTCTTGATTATTCTTTTTTACTTTATGAAAAAATAATTTTGCTGAAGTATTAGTTCTTTCAACTAAGTGAAGAAAACTACTATCTAAACAGTGAATTTCTGTTGAGTTTGCAATAACTGCTGTATATAAAAACATATTCTTAAATAAATCACTTTCTTTATCCATATATATAATCGATAATGATGGATTTATTTTTAGCCCTACTGTTCCATAGGAACTTGTATTGTGGACTAATTGATATTCCCCTGTAATGCCGTAATAATCTTTTAGGTGATCAAGAAGTTGTGCTTCTTTTTTAGGATTTCTAGGCATTTTAAATAAATCAATAGAATATTCATAAGGTAATCCAAACTGATTATAAAAAGACAAGTTAAAGGGAGGCTGCCGCTTTTTAAAACCTACTTTGAGTATTTTAAGTTTTTTATTTTTTGCAAATGATTGTATATCTTGTAATTCAGTCTCATGTTCAATTTTAAAAATTCTAATTTTCTTGTTATTTTTATATAAATATTCAACATTATCTAAATCCCTTGATTTCACCGGTAAATAAATAGTATCAAAACTTTTTGAAAAATGATTAAGCAGGCCATTACAAATTATATGATCTCCCAAGCCTAGGTGAGTATAAGCTACAAATGCTTTATCACGGATTTTATTAACATCGTATGTTGCATTTGAAAAAAACATTAACAATACTAAATAGTAGCGATTTAATATAATCATTAAAGATAATTTTGTAAATATTAAAACAATAAGCCGAATTGAAGTAATAAGTAATTAAAATTTAAGATTATTAAATGAAAAAAATAACATATATTTTTAGTGGCAATAGAAAAAAAAATTATGAGAGTAATAGCATCCAAGCTAAAGAATTTTACTATGGTCTAACCAGCTTCGCAGAAGAGCATAAAACTGTAGATATTATTGAATTTAGTCACAATAATAAAAATCACAAGTGGCTCCTAACTTTTATTGATAAAGTGTTAAATAAATTTTTTAGCTTACCTTTTTATATGTCAAGATTGGTTAGTAGTAAGAATTATAAAAAATTAAAGAAAACAGATGAATTATTTTTAGTAAACGAAAGTGTCGGGTGCTCAGCTTTACCACTGTTGATTATGTTAAGAATTTTTAGCAAAACAAATATTTCTCTATTTGTCATGGGACTTTATAGTAAAAAAATAAAGTATAGTTCCATGAAAAGAGCACATTTTTTAATAATAAAGATTCTTATTCTTTTTGTAGACAATGTTATTTTTTTGGGCAAAGCTGAAATGGAAAGAGCTAGCTCAATTCACAAAAAGAATAAGAAAAAGTTTACATATATTCCATTCTCAATAGATACAGAGTTTTGGAAAAATAATGAAAACTTAGACTTAAGCAAAAATGAGAAAATTATTTTTGTAGGGAATGATGGAAATAGAGATTTTGATTTAGTTCTAAACTTAATTTCAATAATGAAAGATCAAAAATTTATTGTTGTTTCTTCTAGTGATAAATTTAATACTTTAGATAATCCTAATGTTGAGTTATTTAAGGGTTTTTGGGGGTGTGAAGACCTAAGCGATGAACATCTTAAAAATCTTTATTCAAGTTCAACGCTTACATTAATTCCACTGGAAGAATCATATCAACCTTCTGGACAAAGTGTTGCTCTTCAGTCAATGTCTCTAGGCATACCTGTGTTAATTACAAATACCAGCGGTTTTTGGGATAAGGAAGAGTTTATAGACAATCAAAATATATTTTTTATAGAGGACAACAATCCAAACAAATGGGCTTCTAAGATATCTTTAATTAGCAACGATCAAAGTCACCTTCAAAAGGTAGCAAAAAATGCAAAAAATACCGTTACAAGAAATTATGGATTAGATTCATTCTATAATAAGTTATTAAAATTAATTAAGGTCTAATAAGAAAATTTATAATATGTCAAAAATTACAGATATTTGTGGTGATTATCCAAATGGATTTGAGAAAAAAGACTTTGAAAGCAATCCTAATTATCTCTTTGTCAATGATGAGAATTATGCTGGGGTAACCGTATATGATGCAGAAGGTAATTCAGTATTTATGAAT
>Ga0222719_10001282_pt1 | contig 24633 bp, 44 predicted proteins | sample C33_34DmetaG_FD_165039 | JGI IMG/M metagenome (GOLD analysis project Ga0222719, IMG submission 165039) | Estuarine water microbial communities from San Francisco Bay, California, United States - C33_34D | ecosystem: Environmental > Aquatic > Marine > Unclassified | place: USA: California...
TCTGCCATTAACTAACCTCCAAAAAGCTAACAATTATATGCAATCTATCTGCTGTTGTCGCTTGTGCTTTTAATATTTCACTTTCTTGTATTATAAGTGGTTGTTCTAATAATTCAACTGTTGTATTTGAAGCAACTGATTTAGCCTTAAAAAGACTAAAAACATCAGAACCTGCAGTTAAAGTAATATCTATTGTATCAGAACTCCCACTATCATTACTAATTAATATACTTTTAATAACTGTTTCTACTGCAGTTGGGCAAGTATATATCGTTGTATTATCAGTAGATGTTAAATCTGCTTTTGCATTTTTAAAATTATTAGCCAAAGAAAAATCCCTTTGCTGTTGCTTGGTCTTCAGTTTCTTGTGTTTGTGCCTGTGTTGTTCTGTTAACCTGTGTCTGTTGTATTTCTAATGCAGATACAAGATTTCTTGCAAAATCATATATTTGTTTTGCTGAATCTAGGGCATTTAATCTATATACACTTGGAGGCTGTGGTAATCTAATCATCTCATTGAATCCTCTTTTGCATTTATTCTAAAATCGCCTAATGACCATTCATCATTTGTGCCTGTACTTGAATATTTTACTGCTATTTGTCTGCCTTTAGCTCTTGTACTTACTTTTTCAGTAGATTGTGTAATTGTAAATGGACCTTTTGTGGTTTCAGAACCATTTGGAAATTTACGACATTTAAATTCTAAGAATAAATTTGTATCACTTGTTAATGTTGCATCTGGTACAATTCTATCTATTAAAAAGGTTCTATTTCCAGTTTCGTCAATTTCAAGTTCTGAACTCTCGATAAAACAGTTCATCGCATCACCATTTGCACTTGTTCCGCTTTCATGGTCATATAATTTGGCATTAGCATCAAATGCAAAAGGTACATTTCTAAAACCTTGTGCATCAAGCCAAACGTTTCTATCTAGTGTACCAACAGACCATACGTTTTCTACATAATTATATGTTACATAACTATCTGGTTCGGGATTATCTGAACCTGCTGAATTATCTTCGCTAACATAAAACCAAGTAATTTCGTTAAATTTTTTATTTTGTCCAACAAAAGTTTTATCAATAAATTGGTATTGTATTCTATTAAATACAAAGAATTTAACTGTGCATGGTAATTCTTGAACCGCTCCATTATAAACAAAAAAGTTACTTTTCCCCATCCAGTAAACATTACCATCAACACTTATTGAACCATTTAATGCAACTGCACCACAATTAACAGCCAACAATCTAAAAGAAAATGTAAATGGTGGACCAACAAATGTCATTCCATATACAGCCTCATCAGTATTTATAAATGTTTCATCTTTTGTAGGTATAATAGATATAATTTTATTTCCCACCTCTAGTCTTTGGTCTCCAGATGTATTGGTTGCTGAAGGTGTAAAATTTGTAAAATCCTCTTGGTCTGAAAATCTAATTAACATTGGGTCAAGTGTTGTTGTACCTATATTGGTTGTGCCTCCAACTATAAGATGTCTATCTGGGAAAGATATTGCAATTGTTCTATTCTTTGTTGGCACGCCATCTGCACCTGCGAGACTTGATACCAATACGGCTCTTGAACTTTCGCCAGTTGAGGTATCCCAATAATATATTTGGCCATTTCTATTATTTGCTAATAAATCTTCTCCCCATAATTCTAAAGACCATTGTGTTGCCTCTAATGCAACCGTATCACTTGTGACATCTCTTGCTGTTCCCCAAGTATCTTCGCCCCAAGTACCAACACCCCAACCTGTGGCAGTATCAGCACTCTGTATATTCATATTATCATCACGACCAATAAGATATTTTATGTCTAAAGCCGTACCTCCACCGGTCGCACTACTTGTAGCCTGTGTCGGTGATTCTATTGTAAATGTATTAGCATCAACATATGTAATTGAAAAACCTTCTATCCTATTTAGTGTATCTGCACTAATACCACCTACCGCAGTCGCTTCTTCTATAACTACAAAATCTCCATCTTTGGCACCATGACCTGTATCTGTAACAGTAATTGTCGTAGAATCTTCGGTTGTTGCCAATGGGTTAGACAAATTAAGTGATGTTTTTCTTAAAGGTGTAATATCATACAAAACACCATTATTTATAATATATAAATGATTATGTGTACCAAGTGCAATTCTATCTATACCATCTGTATCAGCTCGCCAAAAGATTGCATTTTTAGGTTTGCCTTGTGCTAATATTTCGTCCTCTGTATTCACATTATTATAATATACCTCTTGTTCCCAACCACCAATTTTAGTAGGGTAACCATTTCTAAATCTAATTAGATTGCTATCAACATAGAATGGTCCATTTTTACCTGCAGAATATTCGGTAATATCTTTTACAATACCTGCATTTAATTTTAGAAGCCTATAACTCAAACTGCTATATTCCCCATTCTAGTACATAATCTTTCTGCCCTATTGGGAACCTGACGAAACCATTTTGAATTTCGCATCTCATTTTCTGCACCTTTCCAATCATGGTTTGTTACATTTTCTTTCATGCGAATAAATTTAGATAAACGAGGTCGCCCAAGATTGAACATCATATTGGCAATAATTAATTGTGCCTCGTCTGGTAAAGTATAAAACTCATCATAAAGAATGGTACAATCTTCAAGTACCTTTTCAACGTCTTTTAAGAAGGCCTCGTTAACTCTTTCTTCGCTAACCTCTGTACCTACCTCATAATCGTTTTCTGGGTCTGTAGACCTGCATAAATGCCCAATACCAAATGTTTTATATCCTAAATGGTCTAAATATACTTCGTATTTCACACCTTCGTCTTCAATTAATTCTGTTTTTAGCTGTTCAATATCCATCTAAGCCTCTTTCAAAACATCTAATGCCGACCATGCAGAATATTTAGAGCGACTTAAATCAACGTCTTCTTCAATTAATTCACAAGCAGGACATATATATCTTATTGTTTGTATAACATCTTCTTTAACAAGAATTTGTTTCTGCATATTTATTTTACATCTAAAACAGAATTTATTTTCACTCATTTTGTTAATCCCTTTTGCTTTTCGTATGTCCTAAGTCCCCCTATGCCAAGCATTCCGCCGAGAACGGTTAAGAGTGTACCCATATCAAATTCTGGCAAATCTGGTAATTCTGCACCTGCAAAAGTGGCACCAAATATAATTAAATCTTTTATGATAAAATGATAGGCAAAGGCAATCGCACATACCCAACCAACTGCAGGTCGCCAACCACCCTTGAATATAGAACCAGATTGGGCTTCAGCCTTGTTAATTTCTAACTGAGCAAGCAAAGCCTCTTGGGCGTGTTTTTCAGACATGGTGGCTATCTCGTGGGCGAGTTTGGCCTTTTGGTCGGCATCTGGTATAAATTTATCTAATAAACCTGTAACTGGTCCAATAAGTGCCTGTAACATATAACCCCACTAACTTCCGCATCTTGGACATTTTTTTCTATCAAACTTACTATCTATCCATACTTTACCATAATACAATATAAATAGCCAAAAAGTAAATAAAACTCCCTCAATATAACTTAAATCATTCCAAGCATCTAAAACTATATTTTCCATTCCAACCTCCCTATTGGCAACTCTTTACATGAATATTTAAAAGGTTTCCAAAGCGGATAATATTTATCAACTTGCCTACTAATTTCTAATGCTCTCTGTTTACATTCTTGTTTTGTTTCGTAGGGACCTCTTGTATCTTCTAGTGTCTGGCATTTTTGAGGCATTGATATCACACAAATCGTAACAAATGCCTTAAACATTATTTTTTATTCATGAAAGCAGATGCACCCATATATGCACCCACAATACCAGCACCGCTGATATAGAAAAGATTAGAAATATCTGCCAAAGCCTTAACTCTTTCAATATCAACAAAGAACATTGAACCAGTAAACAAACCCATAGCAACCAAACTTGCAGTTGCCATGCGCCTTTGTGCCCTTTGTTTTCGTAAATCATGTTCTAATTTTTTTATTTCAGTAACGTGAGCCAGTTCTTCATCTGATACAACACCATCGCCATCAGCATCATATTCATTATATTTACTATTATTTTCTAAAGATTTTTTCATATTTATAATCTTTGAAAATTATGATTTAGGATATTTATCTTTAATTGCTTTGATTGTACCTTTCCAACCATCAATGCCATTGTGATAAATGTCATCTAACTGTTCGCCTATAGATGGATACCCTGCTACTCTTTTATCTGCATATGTCATGTTAGCAATTCTATCTGCTTCAGCTTGAGCTTCGGCATCTGCTATAGCTTGTTTTTCTGTAGCAAATTTTGTTTCAAAACCATAAGAAGATATATCAGATATAGTTGCATTTGGTGTATCATCTTTATATTCAATTTCTCCACTTGTACCATCCCATTGAATAGCATGAATATTACTATCAACAAAACCAACAAAGTTTACTGAGTCTATATTTTCACCATCAATAGCAATTCTTGCTGTATTGTCTGCTTCGCCTTCATATGTATACATTATTTTAGCCATCTTTTATCTCCTATTGTGCTATATAATACCAACCAGTAGCTATGTATTTATCGTGTGTATAAACTGCATTACCTCTGTGTGTATGTGTCCAATCAGCAGGGAAGAAACATACCCTACCTTTTTTTGGTTGTACCTTAATACCATATTCTAAAAATTCTGTTTCACCTTCACCTTCAGGAATATCATTTAAATATATAGTCCATGTTAGACATCTACTACCATCAGATGTACCTCTTTCACAATGCCATACATGAAAACCCCCTTTTGGTGGTGTTTTTTGCACCTTAACAGCATGGCTATAAAAATTATGGCAAGTTCCTAACGAAGGATAATCTTCCATATATAATTTAAGACCTTCATCTAATATTTGATTGGTTTCTTGTTGTAAATCTAATGCGTTATTATGTGCTTCATTGAAAAATATAGATAAATCTTTTCTTCTTTTTGCACCATATTGTTCTGTGCCATTATTGATACTCGTTTGCATCAATGAAGTATTGTTCGCTATCTCTTCAAACTTAGCAATCATTCTATTACAATAATCATTTGATGCTATATCATATGAGCTAATAAATGTTAGATTTTTTACTTTAGTCATATCATTCATTGTGAAATTACCTTGTTATTTTTTAGCTCCATAAACTTAGAAAGCTCTAATAAATTTTGATTTGACTCATTAGCCTTTACCATTTCATTTCTAAATGACTCTATAGCACCACCAGTTTGTCTTGATTGCATAGCATTTTCTACTAACAACATTGGCAACCATGCCATAGCACAAGCATACTCATCTACTTCTTTACCATCATTTGGATTTGTGCCTTTCATTTGCACAAACCATGCACACTTAAATTGTTTACATTTTTTAAAATTATTTAATGGACAATTATCTTGTACTTCTAATTTCATATTAGTCCTTATTAGCTATAATAAAATCTACATAGTTAACATTAATAGATGCAGTAGATGCACCAACTGCTAAGTTACCTGCTGTTATATTACCACTAAGAGTTGGACTACCAGTCAGGCTACCACTCAAGTTATGACCGTGATTGTGAGAACCACCACCTCCAGTATTAGCTGAATTAACATTAGCATTAGTACCTTCAGTAGCGTAATTGATGATATTAGAAGGTCCGCCTTCAGCTACCTTTACTGGTATACTATGACTATGACTTGGTATTTGACTTGTTGTTAATGTTGTATTTGAGATGTTACCACTTATACTCACAGCCAAGTTTCCAGCACTAACAGTTTGATTTGTTCCGGGATTACCACTAACAGAACCACCTGCAACACTTGGAGTTCCAAAAGCAGTACTAAATGCAGAACTACCACCAGTACCAACAGTACCAGTTACAATCCTTAGTGCTTTATCATCATGTGTTGTTTGCTTTGTCCAACCAGTAGGTGCTGCAGTTTGTTGGAACAACATTGATGTGCCTGAAGGGAATGGTTCTGCATTTGCTACTGCAGTTGTAACATACTCTGTTGTTGCTAACTGTGTTGTGTTTGTTCCTGCACTAGCAGTAGGAGCGGCAGGTGTACCTGTAAATGTAGGGCTTGCAATATCTGCCTTTGTTGATAAATCAACAGTAGCAAAAGATAATGTACCACTTCCGTTTGTTGATAGAAATTGACCATTTGTTCCATCAGATGTTGGAAATGTTAGTCCGTTTATTGCACCTATACCAAATTCTGCAAATGCATCAACTACCTTAGCAGTTGAGCCTGCACCATCTAAATAAACTGCTCTTGTTCGACCATTTTCGATATTAACAGTTGCACCAGAACCTTGCTTAATAGTTATAGTTTGACTGCCTGTTGTGGCATTTTCTATAAACTGAAGCCTACTGATTGTATTTGGACCAATAGTTAAAGTTCTTGTTGCAGTTAATGTTGCAGAAGATGTTACTCTGAAGTAAATTGCTCTTGCGGGGTCTGCTGAACCATCTGCTACAGTTGTTGTTGCATTAGCATCTGTAGTAAAACAATCTTGTGTATCAAAACTTAGTGCTTGAGCAATATTAGATAGATTCCCATTGGTTATTGTGCCCCAAGTTCCACTAGCATCGCCAGTCCCCAATTCATTTAATCGTAAATCATTATCGTAGCTACTTGCCATTACTGAAACTCCTTATTAGGCTATGGTAATAATCGCATTTGCTCCTGCCGCTGGAAACACTATTCTAAATGTACCAGAAGAAACAGTAAAATCACCACCAAAATTTAATATCGCTATAGCCTTATCTGAATTGGTACTATTATAGATTAATGCACCTCTAGCAGTAAAACTAGCACTTGTCCATGTTGGGTCATCAGCATCAAAATATGCAGTAGTTCCAGAAGTATCTACTGTTTGGTTTGTTAGAGTTACACCACCTGCTGTATAACCTGTTCCAGTTATTTCATTAGATGTGGTATATGCTGTTGTTGTTGCATCTAGCGAGGCAGAACTACTATAAAGAGCTATCTTTAATGTATCTGATGCTAGATTATGTCCTTCTTGCAATATTTCTGACTTAAATGAAGTCGCCATTGCTTGTGTTATAGCCATTGTTAAATACCTCCTTCGTATTCTGCTTGGTAATTACGTTGCATTTCTTGTTGAAACAATGCTATTGCCTCATCAAACTGTGCTTTATACAAGTTTACACTATCTGGTGCCTTTAGAAAAGAAGAACTTTCATATAGACAAGCCGATAATAAAACCTGCTCTGCATTATCTCCAACCCAGTTATTTGAATTTGTTGAAGATAAACCTGTTTCAAGACCTATAAAATCAACCTCATATGCTAATGTTGCTGATGGTGTAGGTCCTATTAATATTTTAATACCAGATGTTGTTGCCTTTTTTGTAGCATACATAAACGGTTCACCTTGTGTGCTTGCATTTGGCACAAAATCTCTTAGATAACTATCTATTCTATGTTTAAGGTAAATAACATCGCTATTTGCCTTTGTAACAGCCACCTGTCGTATCATTCTAGCATTTGCTACATCATATTCATTTGTGCCTATAGCAAAATTGGCTGATAATGTTTGCCTATAACACGGTAGATTAGGTAATCTGGCAAATATCATGTTTTCAGCTTGTGTTATTATTTCTGGTATAGATGTGGTAAATTCTGTGCCATCATCTTCTATAAAATTTTGTATGTTTGTTACCAATTCTGTATAATTCATTTACTCACCCCATGTTCCTTCGCTCCATGCACCCTCTCCAAAACCCGGATTAATTTGTGCTTCTACACTTCCTGCACCAGATGTTCCAGTTAAACCAGTTACATCAATAGCGGTTTCTATAAAGAATGTAGATGTACCGATTGTACCAGTAGCACTAACTCCTGTTTCTGTTATTTCACTTTCTGTTACAGATGTACCTAATGCTGATGTACCTGCGACACCAGATTGTGGATTTGGTCCATTAAATATATCTATTGTTGAGTCACCAATACCACCAGTTCCTCTGACTTCTTCATCGCCACCCCAAACACCTGTTCCAAATCCATTCTCACCAAAACCATTTGTATTGGTTTCTGGTATTTCAGATTCGGCTACCTCAACACCTGCATTTGCTGTTCCAGTAGCACTTGTAGGTGTTACAGTTAAATTGAGTGTTCCATCGCCCTCTTCACCAAATGTACCTATTGTACCAGTTCCTGCCACCCCAGTAGATGCCACATCTGTATTTGGTGCATATGCCCCTATCGTAAATGTTCCAGTTACACTTGTTAATGTTCCTGTTTGGGTATCAAAGCTTTCATCTCCAGTTGCTCCAGTAGCACTAACACCACCATTAGCAAGTTCAAATACTCTATCAGAATTAATTGTTTCTGTACCTGTAGCACCAGTCGCTTGTACACCAGTTACTACTGCACCAGTCTGATAATTTCCTATAGATGTATTACCGCTTAAACCTGTTGGTGATACATCTGTTTGGTCTTCTGCTATGACATCATTAACCGTACCTGTGGCACTGACACCAGTAATTTCAAATCCCGGTGCATATGCTCCTATCGCAGTCGTTCCAACTTGACCTGTTACAGGTTCATCTAAAGATATACCTACAAAACCTATAGAACCTAAACACGATATACTTACACCTGTCTGCGACCTAGCAATTCTTGAAGCAAAGATGTCTTGAGTAAATCCAATATTAATCGTTACGTTTTCTGGGTCGTTATCTGGTCTTGGATTGAATAAAGCTGTTGCATCAACTACATTTTTCGCAGGTGTAAGCTGAGGGTGTTTCGGGTCGTATTCTTCTGGTTCTACCCTAAGATTATCCCATGTAGTTTTTAACTGAGGATAACGTACCTCAAAACCACTTATATCACTTATTGCCTTAGATTTTTTACCTGATGCAAATCTTGCCATTATCGTAAATTTAATCCAGTTGGTTGTAATTTCAATGATACACCATCGTTATCATTTGCTGATGCAAAACCAAATGCTTCATCATATATAGATTTTAATAATTGGTATTTATCTGGTGCATATTTTAATGATAATCTACTTGCCAACCCTGCACATATACATTCAGACCATGTGTATGGTATATCTGTATCTTGATTAGAAAGTGTAATATCTTCTAATTGTGTCATTGCCCAATAATTTAATCTATATGTATCTTTATCTGGTGTTTGCCAAACAAAAACCTTATAAATATTGTTTGAACCTGTTTGCCTACCTTTATCAAGCATATATTGGTTAGGTTTACCTGTATCAGATTTATTTGGTATTTGATTATATTCAGATATTGTAACTCTATTTAGTATTGTATCTGTTCTTGTTGCCTCTGCACTATCGTAAATGACAACATCTAAGAAATCTAAAACACCTGCAGGTAGATTATAAGAACTTGTACCTTCGCTTAGATTTAATGTATTTTGTGAAACTGTCCAATAGTTTATTCCACGATTAGCCCATTCAGAAAATAAAAGATTAAGGCTTCTACGAGCAGATATGGCATGGTCTCCAGTTCTTGTTTGTATATCAAGACCACATCTTTCATATGCTTCTGTTATTATTTCTTCAACATTTGGTCTAAATGCAACTGTACCAGAAGTCGCCATATTTAAGCTCCATCATTCTGTATATATATAAAATCCATTCCAGCAGATATGGCTATGTCGGCACCTGCACTATCGCCTATTGCCCTTACTTCAATATCTGTTTTTTCTTCAAATTTTAAGGGTATAGTGTATGCTTGATGTACTGAACTTTCTGCCTTAACGAATTTATCCTTAATTTGAAACACTTCCCCATCTGGTCTTGCAACCAAATGAACAGTACAAAATTTATTATTTTGTGTAGTAGCTACAGTTATATCTGTCTGTAATAAATACGCAGTATAACCACTTGGTACTGTCCATAATGCCATTACAGTTTGATTATCTCCTATGGCAATAGTCGCATATTTATTTGCTGGAACTCCAGTAGTAACTGTTCCAGTACCTGCATATATAACACCAGCATTTTGACCGCCAGTTCCTGCTGATTTGACGACCATTCTATTTATTCTTAAAAATTCATTAGTTGTATTTACTGCAGTCTGACCATTTAATGTAATTGTTTCGCTTATCTCGTCATAATTTGCATCTAATCCAAAAAGCTCTACAGTTCTAGCACCAGTGCCTGCTGAAGTATCTGAGGTTGAAGAACTGGAAACCTTAAGAACAGAGGCTGATGCCAAATATGAATATAAACCACCTTGTGCCCATACCGTTTCTAAAGAATCATCAACATCTGGGTTAAAACCAAATTTAAAATTACTTTTATGAAATGATATTTGATTACGGGCAACTTGAAGGTAAAATGGCTCTGTTGTACCAACTCTGCTTATTGAAGATACTTGAGCCATTTTATTCTCCTAATACTTTTTTGCCATGGTTAGGACTATTTGGTAAGAATCACCTGCACCTGCACCTGTTGTGGTAAATTTTATATCACCAGTTGGGCTTGTACCTGTTGATGATGTACTTGGTAAACCACCGACATCTTTATAATTAACTTCACCAATTTGACCTTCGTCAAGGTTAAGCATAATTATATCTGTACTGGCATCTGCCAAGACTCTTACTGTCATTCCTTTGATAACCCAAGTGCATTTTAATATTTTTACACCTGTGCATGCATCACCATTATCATTTGCTTGTAATGAAGAAACATCAACTTTTGTTACTGCAGATTCATCTCCAGTATCAACATATTGATATTGAAATGCCATTACAATTTCACGAGTGTTTTCAGAAAGTATAGTGCTTGATGTAATATCAGCCATTAATACCTCCTATTAACTATCTGCAAATGGTGTCGCTATTGTTCCAGAACCAATTAAAACACCTTGAACTAGGTATTCTGCAGTAGCAAGTGCTGTAACCTCTACATAGCTATTTGCAATACCACCTGTTGTAGTGCCATTCATTGAGATAACATCATTTGTTGCACCCGGTACGAAAGATTTAATAGCACCATCGTCAACTGAAACCATAACAGAACCTACAAATTTATCTGTGCCATCTGTTTGAATATCTAAATCTGAGGCAGTTGTTCCAATAAAGAATGTGTATTTAGCACCAATCTCACCAGATACTATGGATGGTAATGTAACCGCACCATCAGCATCATTTACCTCTATGATACGACCTGCATGGTCATTAAATGTTAATGTTTCTTCTGCTGTAATATTTTTTACGTTATTAGAACCCGCTGATATAAAACCATTATTGGATACCACTGGTCCCGAAAAAGTTGATTTAGCCATGTTATTCTCCTTGTCTTGGCTAGTGTCTGCTTATGCAGTCAAGGTTAATATTAGTTGGAAAGGGGCAAAGCCCCTCTCCGTACCGTGCGAGGTATTAAGCCGCTCCTTCAGTTCCAAATATTCCTCTCCAGTCTGTAAAACCGAATGAATATCTTTCACGAACTTTATAACGAACATTACCAGTTTCAAAATCGCCCTCTACACCTCTCTTTAATGGAGACCTTTGGAACATTTTGAGACCATCTGGTACGTCTGTCTTGATGAAGAATGCATCGCTATCTGTTAACCTTCTCATAATATGATAACCTTGAGGTAGGTAAGAACCAGAACGGATAGCATTGATATCATTATCAGCTGTTCCCACTCTTAATTCACTATTCAATATTCTTTGAGCAGTAAAGGTATATGCAGTTGGGATAATTAACATTTGTCCCTGTGCCGCAATTCTAAGACCTTTATCGTCTTTCATATCTGCAATTTGAATTAAAAGTGACTCTAATGATGTCTCACTCAAATCAGCGGCGGTTGCTAGAGTATTACTCTGGTTACCACTTGATGTTGGGTGAGCAGTAGATAATAATGCCACTCCATCACCACCTGCATAAACTCCTGCAGATGTTGCATTGTTTAAAATTGTTGCCGCTTTAATTTCTTTTGTAGAAGACATACTTCTAGCTAATGCCTTTGTATATCTTGAAGCGATAGAACCATATAGTCCATCTTCTTCAGCTTCTTCTGTAATAGAAAATGCTAAGGCGACAGTTTCATGTTGATATCTAGCAGTCCACTGCTGAGATGCTGTATCATAAGATATTGGGGCACCTTCGTTCTTTGTTGGTGCATTTCCAAAACCTGTTAACAACACATCTTCTTCAAAAGCTTTGTTTGATGTATTTGCATCAAAAACCTTTGCGAATTCTGGTGGATAACTATCATACTCTAAGCCGAACAGGGTATTCAAACCCGGCTCAAGCATCTTTGCAAATTGTGCTCTATTCATAGCCATAGTTTAAATCTCCTATATACCTGCTGTTGCTTTCAGCAAGTGCTCGTTAATAATTACTTCAAGCTGTGCATACTGTGCAAAACTATTGCTTGGGTCGTCCCATAAACCAATGATTTTACAAGTAGCAGTACCTGTCCCCATTGTACCATTCAAACTGAAACCAGATTGACCAGTAGTTGCGGAGCCTGTACCAGCAACAACGTCTGCACAGTTACCAATATTGGTTTGTGCCGGTGTTCCTGCAGATTGAATACGATAGACTATGTATGGGTCATCATATACATATGCTATAATATCTGTAGCAGTTGTACCAGATGGCCAGTACTGTGAATAAACATAACTTCCGTCACTTGCAGTGTATGATACACCTGCGAAAACACCTATATTATTTGTTTCTGTAGCAGTATGAGGTGTAAGAACACCATCTGCTGTAAGAATACATAGGTCACCAGTAAAAATATTCTCTGCTAACCCAGATGTAATAGTATATTTGTTTGCTCTTGGTGCATTACCACTCATGTGACGAAGGGGTATTAACCCATAAGGTGAATTGACATTTGCCATAATTTAAACCTTCCTTCTTGATTTAAGTGTTAATCCTCCATGGCAGACACCTGTCTACCACGACTAGATGAACTTTGCCTTTCTTGATAGATTGGCTGTCCAGTTCTACGACCTAATGAATCTAATTCGCCAGACAGTGCTTCATTTTGTTGGTCTGACTTCTCATTGTAATATGCCTTCATCTGCTGATGTCTTTCTTTTGGCATTTCACAAAGAAGCATACCTTCAATACCTATGCAACCAACCCATTGTCCATGATTGATTGTAGGAAAGTGCTGTTCTTTGACAGTATCAGATTTTCTTGGTTCCCAACCTTCTCGCATACGTTTGTACACGTTATCGGGAGTTTCTTTACCCTGTATCGTGGTAGCTACCCATCGTTGAACATACCCCGGTCGTGCTTCTGGAGCATCCAACAATGCTGGTGGAGTCCAATGAGTTTGAGGTCTTGCATCCTCTTCTCTTATTGAAATCCTTAAATCACTTCTTGTGCTTCTACTAGACATATTAGTTATCCTTCCTGTTTAAAGTGTTAATTTCTTTAGCATACTTTTTAAGATGCTCAGGGTCTGTAATACCTAACTCTCTTGCCATTCGTAGTTGCTCCGAAGTCATTCGTATTCTGTTTCCTCTGTAAGCCTGACCACCTGTAGTGGGTGCAACTGCTTGTCTACTTTGTCTAGGCCTCTCTATAGAAACTTCCTTTTTAGATATTAGCTCGGGAAAGTTCTTTTGTAAACGATTATTTAATTCATCATAATATGATGCATCGTTCTTATCATATCCCTCAATATCAAGTTGAACATCTATTGCCCTAGCCATTGCAGTTTCTTTTTCAAAACCTTTAGCATTAAACCAATTATTTTCTCTCCACCAACTCATTGCTCTTTCTGGTGCAGGATTTGTGGCTTGTTGCTGTGCTCGTCCAACGTTTGGCGAGGTTGTCTCGCTCTGTTGTCGTTGTGCCCTCGCTTGATTTTGAAGTGCAATAGCAGTTTTTATATCTACCAATTCTTCATTAAATTTAACTTGCTTGTCAGTATCACCTTCTTCAATGGCTTTTGCTAAAGCTCTTTTAACTAAATTATAATGTTCTGCTAATTGATTTTGCCCTTGTGACTCGTTAGATTTTTCAATCTTTTCGAGTCTTTTGGTCAAACCTTGAACAGTATTTTGTAGATTTTGAGCTTCTTCTTCAGCTATTTTCTTTTCACGAATTATTTTTTTTATTCTTCTTTGTACCGCCGAACTCATATCTTCATCGGATATTTCTGTTTTTTTGGCTCCTGTTGATTTTTCTTCTTTTGTATTTGTTATTGGTTCATCGTTAACTTCAATTTCAATATCTTGTTCTTTTAATTTATTTTTAGCTTCATCAATACTTTCATTAATTTCGGCATTGACTTCATCTAAAACCTTTTCGTCTATATTATTTTCCATGGTTGCGACCTCCAAGTTTCGCTTTAAATATAAGCAGTTACTTTTACACCTTCTGGCAAGATTGATGTAATCTCGTCATCATTGAGTAAAATAAACCGAACATTATTAACAACAATCTTTTGACCTGCATATTTGCCAAATGTAACAAAATCGCCGACATTAGGTGTTGTTTCTTGCCTCCATTTAGCACCTGTATCTCTGTCTCGGTATGCCAATTCACCTAATGCAACAACATGACCATGAGCAGTTAGAATTTGCTGATTATCTTTAGCAGTTTCTGGTAATATTATACCACTTTTGGTCTGTGTAGCGATTTCTGCTGGTTGAATTAGAACCTTCCAGTTCAAAGGTTTTGGAAGTTGGTGAGATGCAATAGTCGCTTTTGACAAACTATCTGCATATATTTTTCCGTGTTGATGAGTCACGTTATTCATCTCCTATATTTATTTGTTTGATTGTTTCGTCAATCATCTCACAAGACTCTTCTAAACCTTGTGCAATGCCAACGTTCTTTTGGTATGATTGAAAATCAGACATTCGTCCGTCAACCATTTGGTTCGCTATTTCCGCTTTCTTCGTTTGTAGGTTCTTCTTTATCAGATTTAATAGGTCCATTGTGTTCATTTATAGATGCCTCCCCAGACATTGAAACACCAGTAACCACGATTGTTACATCTTGTTGCTGATTATTTTTTTCCATATCCGCCTTTACCTTTTTTCATTGTCTTTTTTTTCATTGTTTTTTTCTTTGCCCCTTTTTTTCCACCATGCATTGCCATTTTTTTGTTTCCTTTCTCCATAAGTTTTGAAAACTGTGCTCTATTTAACATTGTTACTCCTAAACAACACATTAAGTGTAGCAGTTTCTTATTTATATAGATAGTGCTTTTAAACAAAATTACAAATATTTATAAAAAAGAACCTTTTTTGTGTTGACTTATATTTAGTATTTGTTACTATAGAATCATAAATTATCAATTTTTGGGAGAAAACAATGATAAATTTTACTACAAATCAAGAATATCAAGGTAACAACATAGACCTATTACAAGGTTTAGGTACAGAATTTTGCACATTCAGACAAGCAGTAGATTATTACAATCTAACTGGCAAAGAATTAAAAGGTGCAAAATCTTGTGCAAGATTGATGAAGATAATTGATAAAGAGGTTATCAAGAATGGTAAAAAAGAAAAGAAGAAGGTTCCTTTTTACTTTAACGTTTTTGAGAAAAACCACCTTATTCAAACAATGAAGAATAATGGTACAGATATTTTTTCAAATAAAGAAGAAGAAAATAACTACGATATTGCATCTTTCTACTGCAATAAATTATTAGGTAATCAATAACAACATGGGGGACTTGTTCCCCCTAACCTTTTGGGAGAAAACAAAATGCAAAAATATTTAATATTACAACCAAAACATTCAGATATAGACGATGGTACTGCCTACCAAATTTCAAGGTCTAATGTAGAGGTTATCAACGAGGCTTGGGATAATGGTCATTATAGAGATGCAGGGATAATCAATGCTGATAATCTGAACGATGTTTTTCAGATTGGTAATATAGAACATGATAAAGTAGAAAAGCTTGATAAATTTTATTCTATATCTTGTGGGGATATAATCGTTGATTTATCTACAAAAATTGCTCATTTGGTAGCACCAATCGGTTTTAAACCAATAAGAATTGTTAGATAGGGAGAAAATAAATGGCAAATACAACCATCATATCTAAAGACAAAGTTAATCAAAAAGAGGTGCAGGAACTTATTGATAAACATGGCTTTGATATGGAATTAATAAAACAACAGTTTGAGATTATAAAAGAAAGCAAACCAAGAACCTACGATTTTAATGTAGAACAAGAAAGACAATATGCAATCAAGGTTTTAAATGTGATTTCTAATCTAAATCAAAAACAAAGAGAAAGGGTATTGCATAGGGCATTTTTATTGAATAAAGTTTAAAGGAGGTGTCCTCCCCTCGCCAACCCTAGTCATTAATTTGGCTAGGGTTTTAATTTGTTAGCTGATTTATCGGGTCGTAATTTTTTTCTCGCATAAATAATGCTATATCATTTGGAGATTTGCCTTCTTCTTTTAAGGTATTATAATAATCTGTTACTGCTTTATTTCTTTCATTAACAGTTTTATCATCTGTATATAAATCCATCATTGCTGGTTCTGACAATAAATTATCTTTATCAATCTTCCCACCATCATTTAATGCCTTTTGTTGTACTGCATACCTAAATTCAAATTCATTATCACCTGCAACATCTACTGATAAATCATCTACCAATTTTTCGTTATCCATAATTTCTTCTAACGATAGTTCATTTAAATCATCAATCCCATATGTTTCTTTAATGTATTGCTTACCAAATTTACCTTGTTCGTCTATTTCTCTAACCTTCATATTTCTATATGCAGGTACTCTATCAAAAAGCAAATCTGTTACTGTATCTGCTAATCCCATTTCACTATCTGACATATCTTCTAAATAATTTATAAGTTGTGGTCTAATAAATGCTTTTTGTGCTGAGGTAAATGTAATTTTTGGTTTTATCATTTTTGATGCTTTAGAAACCATTTTTATTGCATCTGGTACTTGTGTTGAAATTGCACCTAATGCACCTAATGTTCCAATATCTTTTACAAACTTTCTTCTACTTGGGTCAAAATCTTGATTTTCTGCTAATTTTGTCGTCGTATTCGCCTCGCCTGATGTAGGTAAAGATGTATTTTGTATATTCATACCCACGTCATCTAATGGCTCTGTAGCCTTAGCTTTCAGCGATTTAAGGAAATTCTTTACAGGCTTTGTTGCTACTGCAAGAAATGGTACTGCCTCAACCACACCTGCCATCATATCTATTGCAGGCATTCCTATATCTGGTCTATCAATAGCAGTTTGCAATGGTTTTCTTAATGCACTTAATACTGCCATACTTCTTTTAAAGGCATCTGGCTCTGCCTTCATTATTGCCTTTTCGCCTTCTTCAAAAGCAAAATATGTACCTGCAGGTGTAAAATCTAATAATCCAATGTTCTCTACAAATTTATCGCTTTTTACATCTCCAGTAAATCCTCTTGCGATATCCATGTTGGTTGCTTTACCTTCCCGTACTGCCTTATCTACGATATTATAATTCTCGCCAAGATAATCTAAGGCATCTGCAATCTTTCTTTGTGTAATCTCTCGTGACGATAACTCAGCCATTAAAATCTCTTTTGGTATCTTATATTAACATCTGGTCTTTTTGATATATCGTCTTCAAATTGAGTTCCAAAAAGAACTGAAGATGTATCATCAATAGGTAAATTAAGAAATGCCCTAATTTGTGCAAGTGATAGTCCAGAACCAAATTTTTGTGAGGCAGGGGCACCCATTTCTTGTATATCTTGAGGAAAATTAACCTCGCCTTCAAAAAATCTTGGCGATATTCCACCACCAAATTGTATTCCTGATGGTGTTTCAAATGTTAAATCTATATCGCCTGCTATCGAATCTGTTTCTACTGTTATGGGATTTGGCGAAAAAGGCACATAATCTGTTTGTGATTTTTTACTACCTTCAATATTAACTTCTGGCATTTTCATTTCTAAATTATTCAAAAATTCAACAACGTTCATTAGACTTGTCCTGCTGTAAGTTTTCTTGCTAATAATTTTAATGTCTGGTTAAAACTCTTGTCAAGTTTACCTGCCAACATTGCAAAATCTTTTGGGCTTATTTCTTTCGTTTCTATCTTTCTTCTTTCAAGAAACTTTTTTGCCGCTCTTATCTCTGCATTAGCTACCTTTTTTACTGCCGACATTATATTCCCTCTTCTGTAATAATATCTTCTTCACTTCCCATAAGTTGGTTTGCCACAGTACCTGCAAGACCTGTAGCAACTATTGGTGTATACAAAGATACACCAGATTCAATATATTCTTTCACTTTAGGTGTTAAATAGATGGTTGGTGTATCACCAATATAACCTTTAAAACCATCTTTTTGACCAAGTAATGGGTCTGCTCGGTCTAATTCTGTGTTTACATCTCTATCAAAATAATCGTATCTTTTATTATTCATTATCAAGTCTGTTGCTTCATCTAAAGACTCTTGGTCTAAGAATATATCTGTATATTCAAGTTTTGCATCTGTACCTTTCAATAGGTTCTTTGCAACCTTTGGTATAATAACATCATAATATTGTTTTAATTCTGGTTGGTTCCATCTCTTATCGTGTATTTTGCCAGAAGAAAAGGCGATACCATCATAATCATTGTCTTTGGCATGTTGCATTAATCTTTTTATTGCCAGTTCTGTAAATCTTTCAGAAGAACCAATAAATGGTGCTGATGGTATATTCCCAATTGGTCTTAGTTTTACATCATACGTTACAGCTTTTCCAAGATTTGATTGAAGGTCTTTTATACCATCATACACCTCATCAAGGGAATTATCTGAATAATCAAATCCCTCTGCAAGTGCATTTTCATTAGTACCATAAGTTGTTCGTATATCTAGTTGTTTCTTAATCTTTCTTTCTAAATCTTTTTGTATATAAGATTCATTAAATTCTGCTTTTGTTAATTCAGATTTTCCTGTTCCTCCAAGTCTATCTCTTGCTGTTTCGCTACTATGAGGATAATTAAATTCACTATCTGGAATAACTTTTATAATATCATCATCTCCAAGAGAATTATAAAATTCTAGGGCAGTCATATTATCTGGTTTTTCTGGGTATTTTGTATAGTCAAGATAAAAAGGTAAGACACCATCTATGGTATCGTTTGTTTCATCTTTGATAAACTTATTAAATTCTTTTTCGCCCATAAATCTTTTTAACATATCTCTATTAAATGCTTGTAATTTATCAAATTCTGCTTTTCCTGCAATAGACTGAATATCTGGTCTTTTCTGAAACTCTTTTGTAAGTATTTTATTTGCCAACACGGTTTCAATAGCATCAATCTTTTCTTTAAATTTACTCATATCAACATAATCTGTTACATCATTATAAAGGTTTTCTGGTACTTTTATACCATCTTGTAATAATGCCTCAGCATTTAATTTTTGAGCACTTTTTTTATCTATACCTCTATTAGAAAATGACCTTACTTGATTATCTTTAAGTTCATTAAATTTATATTTGGTCATTTGTTTTTTAACGATATCTTCAAAGTTATGTGCCTTATCGTAATCCATATCTGGCAAAATACCAAAAGTATCTTTAAAACCAACGTTTTGAAAAGATGGTTGCAGTCTTCTTACTGAAGAGTCATCATATGTTGTTGTTGATGTTCTTGCACCTTTCAAATCAGCAATGTTTGTTGTTTCTTTTAATTTTTCTATTGAATCTAATACATCGCCAAAGACTGCCTTATTATTCCTATTTATAAATGCCTTTTTCTCATTTTGTCCCATAACAAGACCTTTTTTTCTACCTTGTTGCGACATATCTGATTGCATTTCTTCTACATACAATATCTTTCTACCATCTTCATCTACTCTGTCTTTTGTTCTTGTGAATACAACAACATTTTCTTCGTCTGCTGTATGTGAATAGTTTTTATAATCTGTTTTTAATAATTCAACTTGGTCTTTTTCTTTATTGTATTGTATTTCTCTAAAACCTCTATTGGTATCTATCCTAATTTTATTTCCATCTTTAAAACTGTCATAATCATATTTGTTAATGAAAACATCTGAGGGACTACCTGTTATGTTGCCAAGATTTATACTTGCACCTCTATTAACATTTGTAACATCATTAAGATTAACAACATCATCAAATTTACCTAATGTACTAGCAACATTATCTATAGGTTCAGGCATTTTTAATAAGATTTCTTGATAGTTTTCACCGCCCGGTAAGGTGTAAACCTCGTGCATTGGCTTTAATTTATCTTCATCTACATTATTTCTTCTTCTACGAAATCCATCTAATTGCAGTTTTGCCTCATTAAAACTATCTGCTCTTCCTATATTGAATACCTCATCAGAGTCTTGTTTTGCTCCAAGTATCTCATAACCAATATTATTATTGCCTTGTATTTTATACATAATATCTGAGTCTGCATCGTTTCTTGGTCTAAATTCTATTTTGGCAATATTTTGTGTATTTCGTTCTATTTCTTCTAAGGCTGTTTTGGCTGGGTCTGAAACACGAGCACCTCTTGCAGCCTCAAAGAAGTCTGTATTTAAATCTGTTTTAAATGTCATACTTAAATCGTCAAAGTCTATTTTATTTATGAGTGGCTGTTGAATAGTACCAAGTCTATTTGCATCTGCATCTACCTCTGCAAACAATTCTAATGCTCTTGGGTTATCATCATTAATATCGTAAAGAAAACTTTGTATGCCATATCTATCATTATCTGTTTCTATAACATCAATATTAAAAGGTTCGTATTCGTTTTCAAAACCTTTTTGGCTTTTAACAGTTTCTTCAATTCTTGTTTTATTTTTTGCTAAATAGTCTTTTAATTCTTGTGATGTAATGCTTCCACCATCTGGTACATTCAATATCGAATCTTCAAGACCTGTAAATATCATTTCGTCTTGTACTGGTCTACCAAACTTTGATAAAAGACCAGCAGGTTTACCATCTTCTAGTCTGTATAGGTCTTTTGCAGGGAATTTATCTTGTCCCAGAGCATCTATTGCCTTTTCTGTAGGGGAGAAAAAGCCTAAATCATCTAATACACCATAACCAAATTTAAATATACCACCTGCTTTTGACATCTACCAAGCCTTACATGACCAATATCTTGCTGTTGTCTTATCTGTGGTAGTATCACAGTTATGTCTTGCTCTGAATGATTTTCTTCTAGCAGGTGATGTAACCTTAATCCTCATATTTGGGTCGCCAAATGTAACCTTTTTTACTTTGCCCTTGTCCATAACATAAACCATAGATTTCTTTTTACCATAAGATGGTTCACCTTTTCTAATTCGTCTAGGTTTATTAAGAGTTACCTTTCTACCTTTATATTCAGCCATTAATCATCTCCGTAAAAGATATCTTCTAAAACACTATCAATAAAATTATCTGCCTCAGAGTCTGCAAATCCTTGATTTTCAAATTGTATTTGAGCATCTTGCATGAATATTCTTGCATCTTCATAGTCATCTTTTTCTAAGGCTTCTTTTAATGCCTCTGCCATTTTCTTATTTGCAAACTGAAAACCTTCATCGTCTTCATATGCTTCAAATGGATTTTTTTCTTTTTGCATTATATCATCAATCACTTTTTGATATATCTTCACTCTATTTGGGTCTACCATTCTTGGTTCTGATTTTGTTACACCCATCATTTTGAGTTTTTGTTCTTCATTAGTATTAACAGGGTCTGCCTTTTCTCTTTTCATTTGCATAAGGTCTGTTAATGCACCTCTTTCTGGTGCCATTCTATTAGTGATTATCTCTCCTAATGCTCCTGTTATAAATTTACCTAACTTAGCCATTACTTGCCTTTATGAACTTTTTGTATCTCAAAAGATGCTTTCTTACTTGCACCTTTGTGTGGTTTGTAACCTCCTGCAGGGTCTTTCATTAATTTAAATGATTTACCACTCTGCATCCAATGATATCCTTTTGGTGCTTCAACTGATTTTTTCATAATAGACCTCTATGATTTTTTCTTTTTCTTACCACCTAACAAATCTGCATCTGCTTTTCTTGCTCCACCTTTTCCAGAAACAAAGCTTTTAACACGACCCATAGCCCATTGATGTGCAGATGTCTTTGGTCTACTGCCAGAACTATAATAAGCACCTAGACCTCTCTTATAGACTTTATCTAGCTTTTCTTTAGAGAACCTACCTGCTCCCTTGACAGATGAATATTTACCAGATTTCTTTTTTGTGGTGGTTTTCTTCTTGGTTTCTGCCATTAGGATTTGCTCCTTTGTTTACTTATCTTATCCATTTGTGCTTTGGTAAGTTTACCTTCTTTGTAAAGTTTGGCAGTTCTTCTTATTTCTCTTTCTCTTGCCTTAGGGTTTTTGGCACCTGCGACATATTTCTTAGGAGTTCCCTTCTTTGTCTTTGGTACCTTGTTAAACCTTCTTTTTGTTGGTTTTTTTGCCATTCTTTTTCTTCTTTCTTAATTTTGCAAAGTCTGCACTTGTTATCTTTGTTCTAGGCTTTGCTATTCTTGCAAGAGATTTTTGCTTTTTAGAATATTTACTAAATGGCATTACATTCCCTCTCCAAGACTTTGAAGCTCTTTCATTAACATCAAACCTTGTATTTGTATTTCTTTGACGTCTGAAGCCATCATATTTCTAATTGTTGGTTCTAGGTCGGCATAACCTACACTTTCAAGTAAATCTTCAAGTTTCATCAAAGGTAATTCTGCTTTTTGCATACCTTCTTTTGGTAGATTGGTTAATGCTCCCATTTTTGCAGATGTTCCGGGCATTACATAACCTTTGGTCCCATAGGTCCTAGAATGTCATTCATCATTTCATGAGCATTGCCAGAATCCATCTTAATGATTTTAACTTTCATATCGCCATGATGGTCTTCTTCTTCCATTTCTTCTTCTTCATCTGGAAGCATCATTGTTTGATGGCAGAGTAATAAGAAGTTAACTAGTTGCTCGTCTGTTAATTCTAGGCCTTCCGCGTTTCTTGGGAAGCCCATTTTCTCCTCGAACAACTCTTCGTTCTTCTCCATGTTGCCTACTTCTATTTCTTCCATTTATGTCTCCTTTAAGGTTAATAAATAAACCTATTGAATAACAAATTGCTTCTCCAATAACTTTACCTATCTTGATTGAAAGTCTATTTTTGCCTACCTTACCATTAGATAGGTCAAATGCCATTTGCTCTGCCCAAGCACAAACTATTGGTTTCATAATTTTATATGCTAGTTTCTTATTTTTAACTCTCTCTGCCATAGGTTTACCCCAAATAGCATAACCGTCATATATTCGTCTGTTTACTTGTTGCCCATATATTTTATCATATTTATATATATTTCTTGGTAAATCTTTCATTTCAAAAAATGCTGTACAAAGAAATGTTGAATCTGCTGGAGTATCACTACCTGCTTCTCTTTGATTTTCTAATGTTACTGCCCTTGCGAATGCAGGGTCATAACCTTTCATGTTTGTTACATTTGTTTGGTTTATCTTATCTTCTGCAAAATCACTTACTGATTTAAGTTCATTATCATAATATCCACCTGTCATGGCATCACGAAAACTACTAAAGCCAGATATTACTTGGTCTTCTTCTATCATGGCTCTATCTTGTGGACTTATGCCTCCTCTAAAACCTGTACCTGTAATGTTTTGTGCAGTTCTACCACTTGAATATGGCTGTGTATAATATTGTTGCTGTGCTTTGTAAAAGTCATTACTTTTAGCATCTAGTTCATCTTTGGTAAATCTAGGTATTTGTATAGGTGCCAAATCTAAGTCTGGTCTTTTCGCCATCATATATCTTTGTATATCATCACGACTTATGTTTTCTGTTGTTGAATATGGGTCGTTTTGTTTAAATTGTTTGATTTCGTTTATAACTGCACTTGTAGCACTTTTACCTGTTCCTGCCCTTTTCATTATTGCACCAAGTCCTGTATCTAATTGATTAGGACTTGTTGAATTAAGTAAATTGGTCGCAGAACTTTCTAATTGTGTTTTACCAATGGCTTGTCCAAGAATAGCTAAATCACCTATACCCGGCAAAGCACCAAATACTGTTGATGGTCTTAAAGAGAAATCAACACCAAAACGAGAAAGAGGCTTTGTACCAGCCTCTTCTGCCAAAATACCTTCTTTTAATGTACTTACGTCTTTAAGTGAAAAAGGTTCTTTTGCCATTTATTCGCCTATGTTCCCATATTGAATTTTTGCATATCCATATCTTGAGTTCTATCTGCACCCATCTCACCTTCACGGGTAACGGAACGTGTTGCAGGTCTAGGCATTGGCAGAGCACCTAAAGCAGGTCCCATTATTTCACCTTCACGAACAACAGATTGTGGGTCTAAAACTGCCTGCATGGCATCTTCTAATGATATACCCATACTAGTTAATGCTTCTATTGCCTCTTTATCTGACATGCTAAGGCCTGCCATTTGTTGTTCTAACATTGACAGATTTTTGCCCATCTCTTCTGCACGAACAGCACTTCTAGGGTCTAATACTCTTCGCATTGCATCATCTCTACTCATAGAGTCCATACCCATATCTTGTCTTGGAGGTATTGCCTCTCCACCCATTCTATCAAGGTTTCGCATACTATCCATACCCATATTCATAGGTGCAGGTATATTTTCTTCGCCCATACCTTGTTCCATTCTTCGCATCATTGAACGATATTTGTTC
>Ga0222719_10001283_pt1 | contig 24618 bp, 20 predicted proteins | sample C33_34DmetaG_FD_165039 | JGI IMG/M metagenome (GOLD analysis project Ga0222719, IMG submission 165039) | Estuarine water microbial communities from San Francisco Bay, California, United States - C33_34D | ecosystem: Environmental > Aquatic > Marine > Unclassified | place: USA: California...
TGGGCTAAAGGAGGATTTTGAACGAGCTAAGGCAAATCTATCTTGGTGGATGGACAAGGCAGAAGATGCACGGGAGGTTCGCTTTAATGAGTGGGCGGGAAAGAGTGGTGATGGCAAGAAGAGTGGACCCGAGGCATTTCCCTGGGACGGTAGCTCTGACTTAGACCCTAATGTTATAAATCCATTAATCGATGGGGATGTCGCGACTCTCACGCAGGCCCTCTCACAGGCCAACCTGGTGGCCGCGCCTGTGGAGAGCGGTGACATAGCATCTGCCAAGCTGGTGAGTGAATTTTTGAAGTGGCGTATGGGTACGATGGATGAACTGATGAGGGAGTCAGCCATCGGAGCGAATTATTTATTGCAGAATGGACTTACTTTTTATGGGACTTACTGGAAGCAGGAAAAGACTCGGAAGTTTGAACCAATAAGTTTGGAGGAAATTGCCCAGCAATCGCCCGAACTGGCAATGGCGATTGAAGATCCCGAGATGAAGGAGGGAGTCGAGGAAATGTTCTATCCGATGTTCCCAAAACTGAAGAAGAGACGGGTCAAAAAGATGCTTAATGAGCTTCGCAAGACAGGCGTGACTGAAATTCCCACCGAAAAGATGGTGGTAAATCGTCCGGCGGTTAAAGCTTATGAGCTTGGGCGTGAATTAATTGTGGACAGCAATGTGATCGACCTGGAGTCCGCCCGTTCTATCCATTGTTTACATTACTATACACCTGAGGCTTTAAAACAGAAAGTCAATGAGGGTTGGGATGCCAAGTGGATTGATGAAGCTATTGAGAAAGCTAAGGATTTTTACTCCGAGGAACGATATAGCGACAGCATGATTTCCTATGACTAGGGGAACAATTATGGAAGCCAGCATTACGAAGGATTGATTAAAGTAATCACTACTTATCGTAAGGAGCTGGACGAGGATGATTGCCCCGTGGTTACTAAAACCTGTTGGACTGAGGAAATGGAAGATGCTGGATTCCATGAGCCTGTTGGGTATGACGAGGGGCGGTATCCGTTCGTATGTATCACGAGAGAGCATTTAAACCATCGGTTGTTGGACTCTCGGGGATACCCTGAGTTGTTGAAGAGTTATCAATTGGCTGTTAAAACCGAGTTAGATAGTAGGCGTGACGCGGCAAGCATGACAACCATGCCACCTGTGGAATTTCAAATTGGAAGGCGGCCTGATCGATTAGGGCCAGGTGCATTTTTGCCTGTGCGTAGGCGTGGAGAGGTTGGATTTATGGAAACTCCAAGGTTCTCACCAGCATCGACTCAGGTGGAGATGGATATCCGCAGGCTGTGTGACAAGATAACCGGTCGGGCGACTGGTCCTGACGATGCGGTGGAAGCAAATGCTTTAAAACAACATTTAGTAAATTGTTGGCTAAGTGGATGGAAGGAAGTTTTAAAGCGGATATGGTGTTTGGATCGTACTTACAGCGGACCAATGATTTGGTTTCGGGTGACTAATAACGAGCAAGGCGCACAGCTCATCCTGGATGAAACTGCCGAGTTGTATGACTTTAATATTACTTGGAACAGCATGAACCAGGATGAGGAGAAGGTTCTACAGAAGCTGGATACCGTAGGTAAGGTTATGGCTCAATACGACAGACAGGGCGCGTTCAGATCGGATGTGTATCTCCGTAAGTTTTTAGAAGCAATCGATCCAAACCTTGCCGGTCAATTAATTGCACCTGCTGAAGAGGCAACCGATAAGGAGATTAAGGAGACATCTGCGGATCTCGCTAAAATCTTTAGTGGTCAAGTGGTCAATGCTCCACAAGGTGCAAATGCTCAACTTCGTTTACAATTTATGCAGACATATCTGCAAGGAACTCAAGAAATTCCAGCAAATGATATCCAACAGAAGATGCAGGAGGACGAGAACTTTGCTAAGAGGCTACAGACATATGCTGGTCAACTCGAACAACAGCAAGCCCAACAAAGAAACGCTCTAATTGGTCAACTAGGGACCGCACCTGGTAATGTGCCTGGTACTTCAATGTAATGAATTTATCTGACGCTATTGCTGGTTTGGGCGATCAAACAGAATGGAAATTTGTTAAGAAATTCATCAAAGAGCAAAGAGATTCATGCTTGGTTGATTTTCAGGATTATAACCATGTGGATAATCCACAAAAACTTGCCCGTCTGTCGGGTGAGATTGCCGGTTTAAGTAGGCTAATAAGTTGCATTGAAAATGAGGAAGATGACAGAGACCCCACATCAGAAATTTAAGAACGAGCATCGAGCCTTGTTAAATCGATGGCTTGAAGAGTCCGACATTGACGACATGGAAATGGCGAGTATCGCGATGAACGATCTCAATGAATGGCTCGGAGAAGAAGTCCTGGAGTTCGAGAGTGAAATCGATCTAGGGGATGAAGAGGACGGGTAGCATCTATGAACAGCAGTTTATTCTAGATGCACTAAAAAATGGTTTAGAAGTTTTTACGCCTATTGGCGACTACTTGCCACAGGATTGTATTGTTATGAACTCGGCAGGCCGAACCTTTCGAGTACAGGTAAAAGGCACAGGTGTTTTAATAGAGGATAAACGGAACAATGGGGGCTTGGGAAGGTACATGATTACCTCGGCATCCGGTAAAAAGGTAAAAGAGACAATAGACTGTACAAAAGTCGATACATTAGCGGCTTATATCCAACCCGTTAATGCTTGGTACATCATACCCTGTATGGATTTAGATAATGCAATTCGCATAAGTTTGTACCCTCACAATGCTAAATCAAAAGCCAAGTATGAAAGATTTTTAAATAACTGGAACGCATTTAAAATTTCCTGAGAAATCGTAATTTTCATCTGATATAATTGTCATTGGCGGGGTGTATTTACTCCGCAGATCAATACAAGAGAGTGCGAACTCTTCAAACGCAGAGAAATTATGGCAGAAACAGTTATTAGCGAGGCTCCGGCTGAATCCACGGGAGCAGAAGACAATCAAGCGCAAGGCCCAATGAGCATGGAAGATTTGGCGGCATCCTTTGTCGACCAAGTTGAAAGTGATCAGCAGGCATCTGACGATGAGGCTAAAGCGGAAGTCACCGAGAGTTCCAAGCAAGCAGAAGCATCGGAAGAAGATGTTCTTTCACAGTCTATTTCCGAAGAGGAAGAAGATACCGAAGAAGAAACCGAGCAAGAGGATGAAGAGATCAAGGAGGAGGAGTCCGAAGAGGAACCCCCTAAAGCTGTAGGTAAACTGCTCAAGCAAGTTAATAAACTAACTGCACGGGCTAAGTCTGCTGAAGAAAATGCAGATGCACTTAAAGCCGAGATCGAATCCCTTAAATCCAACAGCCAACCTAGTGAGCAGGCAACCGGCCAACCTGAACTTGAAAATGTTCAGACCTTTGAGGACTTGCAAAAGTTACAGAAGGAAGCCCAAGCCGCCAAGAAGTTCGCCCTACAGAATATCGGGAAAGACTATGTCGAAGTGGACGGCAAGGAGTACAGCGATGATGACATCCGAAATATCCTTACCCAAGCAGACGAGTACCTTACTGAAAAGATTCCAGCACGGCAGAACTACTTACAGGAAAAAGCTCAATGGCAACAGGATACAATCGCCACACATCCCTGGTTAAACCAGGACGATGAATCGGCAGAAGCTCGGAAAGAATTATTCGGAGGACTTAAAAGCCAGTACGGCCATATCCTAAAAAATCTTCCCAACGGTGACTTTGTTGCGGCAACCCTCGTCCGAGGAATTGAAGCAATTAAGTCGGACCAAAAGGCAAAGACCGCACCTAAAAAGAAAGCGATCAAGCCAAAGAGTCCACCACCTACTGACGGAGGCAACGCCTCACCACCGGTGGAAAATGCCCAAACTCGGAAACAGAAACAGAAAGAAGGTATCAAGCGTAAAGGACCACTCTCGGCTAACGATCTAGCCGCATATCTCAGCGACTAAAATTTAATTATTAAAATTCAAAATCTTATACCAAAATGGCATTAGCAACTTCCTATAATGTAGACGGAGCAAAGGGTGCAAGAGAGAACCTTGAGAATCTTCTCAAGACTGTCGAGCCTACCGAAACTCCTCTTTACTCAACTCTCTCCCAATCTGCCGCTCCTAAAGCGACTCTTAACGAATGGTTAGTCGATTCCCTTGAAAATCCTGATATTGCAGGAGTCGAGGACGGTCTTGATTTGACCTTATCGACAGCAAAAAATCTTATCGATTCTCGTGCTAGATTGGCTAACCGGGTGCAGACCGTTCGCGATTATTTCGCTGTCTCCCGTCAGGCTGAAATGGTCGATGTAGCCCCTGGTGGATCTTTGTTTGCCGCTTCCAAGGCTAAATCTTTGATCCAACTTAAACGCTCCATTGAAACTGCTATCGGTTCAAGTAATGATCAGATCGCTGGTGCTTCAGGAACAGCTAGTAAAATGGCTGGGCTGGGTTTATTCTCGAATCCGAGTGCGACTGGAAATACTTTCGATACAAGTGCTAAACAAGCATTCCGTGCAGTAAGTGGTTCCCGTGTTTCCTTGGGATCATTGACTGAAGATGGTTTTCGTGGGCTTCTCCAATCTGTGTACACCGCTTCCGGTGCCAAGAGTAGTTTTAAGTTGTTCTGTGGTCCAGCTGTGATGAACAAAATCACCGACTACACCCGTGCGGCTATTAGCAACAACCCAAGCTACCAGTTCACTCAAGATGTATCCGGTAAGACTCTAATCAGATCAGTTCTTACTTACATTAGCGATTTTGGCGAAATTTCGATCCTGCCGGACCTTTTTCTTGGTAGGGTGGATGGCAGTCCATCCGGCACAGACACCGCTGTTGGCGTAGTCAACACCGACCGTGCTTATCTCATCCCTGACGATGACACCGTATCCTTGAAATTCTTGGAAGGTATCTCCGTTATGGAACTGCCTGACAACGGCGGTGGAAAACGGGCCTTCTGTGAGGCGATGCTCACCCTTCGGGTCGGCAATCCACGCGCACTTGGTTCTATTGTTTAATCAATCTTCAATCAATTAGTAGTAATTGTTTGTTTCATGTGTTCATAAAATGGGGAGCCAGCTTAGGGGTAGGCTGGCTCCCTTTTTCTTTTAAAATATGAGTCTTAACATCATCGTAAAAGGAGGTAAGCGAAGTGGAAATTCCCAGGAGGAAATCGCTTATTATATTCGCAAAGCAAACCAACAAGCCGCAGTTCGGGAAAAAGCAGGCTATGCCCAACGACAGGAGGAAGTACGCAAAGCCGCCAAATCCCTCGAAGGAAGCAAGGGCAACTTTCGCTTGAAACGGGTAACAGACATGACGACCTATCTTCGGCATGAACAACAAGCTCCTGGTTGCTGGGCAAATAAAGAGTTCACTAAAGACTTTGAGAAATCCAACCCTGAAACAGTTGTAAAACATTGAGGACGGTTCCTTACAGCACATTCAAGAGTCGATTCCAATCTTCGGTTGGTGTCGATTCTTTGCTTTCACAGGAAGAGACTGCCCTGAAGAATAGTTTAAATGACCGTATTAGAGGAGCATGGACCCGCGCAAAATGGCCTGATGTACAGACAGTAGTCGAGAAATCAGTAGCCGCCGTAACAAGCCCCATAGTGGCCGACAAAGCTGTGCAAATCGACAACGCATCCGACCTCATGGATGTGTTCCAGGTATGGACTAAAAACCCACTCACAGATCGCAATGCTATCCTCTTGGAATTTCAATTAATTAATGGATACATCGTTTTATCGGCAGACTCTTCAGCCGACTCTGTATTCATCGTGGGCAACCAAGTACCGGCATCCGACTATGGAGATGCCACAACGGATCTCCCTGCCTTCCTGGAGCGGTATTTATTATTAGCCTGTGTGGCAGACTACTACAAAGCCGATGGCCAATTAGAAAAGAGTGTTCAACAGGAGCAAATGGCCGAGGAAACCCTGGCACTCGAACTTGATCGGGTCGAGCGACTCAACTCGATGAACAAAATCACAATCAATTCTTATCCGAGCTACAGCTTCGGAGTATCAATTTTATCAACCACATAACCACTTAGAAAAATGGGATTAGCCAGTTTCAATATATTGAATTCAATGGGCGCAAATGGATGCGTCTATGTAAACGGAACCTCCGCAACGAATGGCAGTTTTGTTGCCGTGCAATTCACCGAACCATCAGTAATTGGTGCATTAACCGGTATCATGGATAACTCGGCAGACTTAATTGCCGATGGTACCTCTTTCGGAACAGGCCAGGTGATCTATGTTCCTTTTACCAGTATTACTTTAACCAGCGGAGCCGCCATCCTTTACAAAGGTAGCGTCTAATGCCTGAACTAGGACTCAGACTCTCCATCGGGGAAGTAGATGCCGACAGCATCATTGGGCCTCCTATTGGCGGACCCGTCATTGACGGGGTCATCCAATCCGAAGCGGAGGACTTTCTGCTCGTGGAAGCGGGGCAATTTTTAGCATTCGATTAGAAGAGGAAATAAATTATGGCAAATAAACGCATATCATCATTAGACCCACTAGCTACTCCAGCAGATGGGGACATTTTACCGATCACCGATGTATCGGATACAACAGGTTCACCTGATGGTACTACTAAGAAAGTAACAGTTGCTAACCTAAAAAACACAGCCCCCGTCCAAAGCGTAAACACGCAAACCGGTGCGGTTGTCCTGGATGCAGATGACATCGGCGATACTTCCACCACCAACAAGTTTGTTACAGCTGCTGACATTACGAAGCTTGGTAACTTAAGTGGTACGAACACAGGTGACCAAGACTTGAGTAGCTACCAGTTACAGCCATCAGAAGGTGCATTCGTAAACGGCGATAAAACAAAGTTGGATGGTATCGAGGCAAGTGCAGATGTAACAGATGCAACGAATGTAACAGCGGCTGGAGCGTTGATGGACACCGAGGTTACTAACCTTGCCCAAGTAAAAGCATTTGATGCATCCGACTACGCAACAGCGGCACACACTCACGCGATTGACGATCTTAGCGATGTTACAATCACATCCGCATCGAACGAAGATGTAATTAAGTTTGACGGTACAAGTTTCGTAAATGGACAAGTCTCAGTCGATGTAAACACCCCGCTCAACACCGCACTTCGTGGAACCGACAACCCGCACATCGGAGCGTATCCTAATCAATCATTCAAGGTTACAGACAATCCGGATAAGTCCGTCATGGTCATCGCGGATGCGGATGGTAACTTGGAGTTTGTTACTAAGGACGGAGCGAATGTTTTTGTTAACACACCATCATCCCGCCTCGCATTAGCTAAAGGATTTAGCGTACAGGAAGATGGGGACGAGCCGGACATTGAAGCGGTCACTCCTAGTGGTGTTACTTACTCAGTCATCAGCGGGGACTCCGACACTAAAGGAGTCAATGGTCTACCAACTCGACAAGGTTTTAACTACCCTGACATAGGGGCAAATCCAGCACCAATCTTAATCTCAGGCGGTTCAATCGCTTAACTCAATCTTAACTTAGAGACACACATATTATGGCTAATTATTATTTTCATCCAACCGCAGACCAAGGCACGGGTAGTGGAGACTCAGCAACCAATGCTAAAGCATTTACTAATGCCGCACTTGCGACCGCAGAAGGTGCTATTAACTCAGGTGACACTATCTTTTTTGATACTTCTGCAACTTATGCTGTCGGTGGTGCTTTAGACTTTTGTTCAGTAGAAACATCAAAGGTTATAAATTACAAAACTACTGACGGATCAAAAGCAAAGTTCACTTGTACCACTTGCCACCTTGGAAACACATCGTTGGCATCGGCATTAAGTTACGAAAATATAGATATTACTGCTAGTCAAACTGGTGATCCCGTTGTGCTTTATCAACTAAGCTCAGATGCAACTAGGTTACAGACATTTAATGGTTGCTTGTTTGATGCTGCTTTCTTTTTCGAGGAGAATGCAACCGCAGGTTGTCCAAGGGCTAACTTTACAGGATGTATCTTTACACAAAATTCAAATAAATATTTCTTTGAACACCGCAATGGTGGAAATGTAGCGGCTGATTGCGTATTCACAAGCTGCACTATTACAAACCCTGGAGGGGTATCAGGTTATCGTAACACTATATTCCGTAAGGTTAATTGCACTTTGAAAAATTGCATAATATTAGACACTACCAACTTTTACACAACGATGGGGGTAGACTCAACGATTACAATATCGCCGTTTAATAGTTTTCTGCAAGCTGACGGAACTTCCTTATCTTCCGATGCTAATAACCTAGCGGTTGACCCTCAATTCGTAGACTCCACAACAGGCGACTATCGCCTCCGCCCATCAAGTCCTTGCATCGGTGCTGGAAACTAAAGCTAAGTAGTCATGGCACTCAATAAATTGCACAAGAAGGACTTCTCCATTGCGGTGAAGACGGGGACAGATGCTAATTCTACTAAGTTTGCTAAGGAAGCGGTAAAGGGCGAATTGTACTTTGCTACTGACACCTTCAAACTTTACATCGCCACCACAACTGCTGGCACATCGGACGCAGTCATAAAGTCAGTTACTCTTAGCTGATGGCTCCTAACAAGCAGTCAGAGGGCTTATCGGAATCCTCATCTGCCCGTGTTAATGTACAGTTTGCTATCAAGATTATTGTTGGCGTGGCTACTGCGGTGTGGTGCTGGTCTGAGCTTACTAACCGCATGGCGGCAATGGAACTCCAGGTCAGTCGGGTATCGCACGAGTCCACCCTCCTGGGCGACTTATCTGCTCGCATGATGCACTTAGAGAAGTTTGCGGAACAGGCAAAGGATGATCTCGATCATTTAGTGGAGATGCAAGACGCTCCGATTACCTCTGACTTTCAGCAGTTTGAGCGATTAAAGTACCTAGAGAAAGAAGTGGATCGTTTGCGGTTCAAGCTAGATTGGTGAAATGGGCGAAATACTTCTTATGTTACTTACGGGGGGCGGTAGTACGGCTCTTGGTGCTATGCTCAAGGGCGGGTTTGGAATGTTATTTGAGAGTCGCCGCCAAAAGCACGAGCTTGAAGTGGCACGAGAAAGCCGTGCAAATGAAAATTTTCTTAAACTCCAAGCTGAGTTGGCTAAAGGAGGTAATAATGAGTTCCGGGATTTTTCTCGTAGAATTATTGCTTTTATCGGTATTGGCACTCTGTGTCTCTGCATCTTGCTCTGCACCGCATTTCCGCAAGCCGAGTTCCTCTCCATCACCAATGCACATGGAGAAGGAAGGACAGAACTGCTGTTCGGTATCATCTCATGGCCAGCCAGCCAAGACCCAATCACGCTATCGAGTGGACACCTGGCATACATGGGGCAAACAGCCCTTATGGGAATCCTCGGCTTTTATTTCGGGCCATCGCCTCACAGAAGATAAATGAATATGATTGATCGAGTATCAGTAGCGGGAATGAGCGGTACAGCCGCCACCTTTGGTTTATCCACAATCGACTCCTTTTTGGGCATAGCGGTAGGTGCGGTCACACTCGTTTATATGTCGATCAAACTCTATCAAGAACTACGCAAGAAGTGAGCAGATACCGCAGTTACGGCAAACTAGACGATCCATTCGTGTCGGAGGGGGACACCTTCTTTTTGCGGATGAATGCTCGTCTGCGCCCTAACCAGTTAAAGCCTGGTGAGGTTGCTCTGTCCAAGAATGGACGGATGAATGATGATGGTACTTGGCAACCCCGCAAAGGATTATCGACTCTCTTCGGATCAATAACATCGGGAGCAGATGCGATTCGTGTTCCCTACATTATAACCGCCGGACAAAGAGATGCATCGGGCATCGTTACGCTTGTATTGGATGACATCCCGAGCCTTGCATTTATACCAGGAGAAAACATTACAATTGCAAACCTTGGATTTACCAATGCGACCGATCCTAACGGCACATTTGCTTTGGTTTCTATAAACTTTACGACCAAAACAATTACATACTCTGATGGTTCTACCGGTGAGGCCGAGGCGTTTACATTAGCCAATAATTCAGTAGGTCAAACCTCAGTAGCATCGATGGGAAATTCGATTGCAACAACTGAAGGATTTACTCTGAACGATGATGGAGTGAATGCAGTTTTTGGATCGGCAGTTTATTCTGATGCTTCATCAAATAATGATGATTATATATTCTCAGCGACGAACAATTTAGCTGTCATCATCCGCTTAAAAGACTCTGCACTTTTTAAGTGCCGGTACGAGGCGGGTGGGGAGACTGTAGATAACCCAGTAGGTATGACTCAAGGGTTTGATAAGATGTTTATCTTTCGTTCCCGCAAGACCACTCTTTCTGCCTCCCCAAAACTTATTTATCGATCTGTCAGTACAGCTTCCCAAAGTGGCCAGGTAATAACTGTAAACACATCAATTGATCATGGCCGAGTGGTCGGTGACTTTGTCACGCTCACAAACTTTACAGGCTGGCCCTCCCACAATCCAAACAATTGCTATCAGATAAAGACTGCACCAACCACCACATCTTTTACTGTTGAGATGGCAGACTCGCAAACTGTTGCCAGCTACAATGTGAGTGGCGCACAGGTCGAATACTTTGAGGACTTTACCAGGGTAAGTAATGGTGCATACACTACTCCACAATACTTTACCGACACTACTGCCTCGGCAACCAATGGTGTGGTCACGATGGATATTGGGGCGGGTCATAACCTTCAAAAAGGTGACGAGGTTACCATCCGTGCCGGAGCATCTCCCTATGATTTATTCGTAAACCAAAAAGCGGTCGTCACAGGTGTATCCGATGAGGATAGCGACAATGTGAATGATCGATTCACCTTTAACCTTGGTGTCGCAAATGTATCCCTCGGAGCATCACTCACCGTAAGTAAGGCACTAGCTATCGGAAAAGGGTACGAGCATATGCCAGCCGCTCCGTGGGGTGAATTTCACCAGCGTAGATTATGGGTTCCATACTGGTATACCTCCGATACTATTCCTGCGGACCGAGAAATTAGAGATGAGTTGGCGGCCTCAGACATCTTTGATTCTGATACATTCGACATTATCGGAAATCAATTCCGAGCATCTGCTGGTAAGAGTGATTACTTGGTAGGTCTTCAGCCTTTCACGCAAGACAGCATTGTAGCATTTAATCGTAAATCGATTCATCTACTCACAGGCGTGAGTGGATCTCTTTCCGATGTATCCACAAATGTTGTGACGAGCGAGATTGGTGCATCTGCCCGCAAATCAATCGTCCAGGTGGCCAACAAGATTTTATTCCTATCTGACCAAGGCATATACTCGGTCGAGTTTTTGGATGAGTATAATTTACGAGGAACTGGTACACCCATCTCGGAAACAATTCAGCCTTACATAGATCGTATAAATCAGGACTATGCTCACCTATCCTGTGCAGTTTATTTTAATAACAGATATTGGATTGCTTTACCCCTAGATTCTGCTCCAGGTAATGGCAATGGTAGGAAGTTGAACACCATTATAATATTTAATTTTATTAATGGCGGGTTTGAAAGCATTGACTCTGTAAACTCTATAGACTTTGCGATTCGTGAATTGATCGTAGCTCGTGAAGGCGCACAGAATGCCTTGTACATAACCACCGAAGAGGGCGGGATACATAAAGTGGATGCGGTTGAGGGCGGGGATGTTGTATCAGTCACACCTGGACAGGCATCTGCTGAGACAATTCCAGTTATTAGCCAGCTAACCACTCGCCAATTTGATGCCGAGAGTATGGATCGAAAAGTATTCAGCCGGTCCGAGATTCATATGAAATCAAATAGCTCCCAAACCGATACCGCTATTGAATATATAACCGAAGACCCTGACTCCACTACCGCATCAATTAATGCTTCTAGCTTACTAGGAAGCACTCTTGCCGACTCTGAGGATGCCTCCTTGAGGCTAAGAGTAAATAAGCGAGGCTTTGGGGTACAGGCAGACATTAAACCATTCTTAGGTCGCCCATACATTCGTGCAGTTAAAGTAGATGCAAGAATAACCAACCGATCTACCACATCTATTTCATAAAGAGGAAATAAATCATGGCCATATTATCAAGAGGACAATCCTTCGCATCAGGCGATCAAGTAACCGCACAAAAACTGCAAGACATTGTGGATCTCGCAACATTTGACGATCCAGCAGATGAGTCTACTATCGTTAAAGACCCAGGCACAGGTAAGCTTAAAGTGCCAAGCAATGGCATCGGCTCAAACGAGTTGGCAAGCGATGCTTCAACAGATGCAAATCGTGCTGTCAATACTGACCATATTAAAGATGGGTCCGTCACAGCGGCCAAGCTCAATAGTGCGGCGGTAAGTGTACTTATGCCGACTGCATCGCTTATGCCTTATGCTGGAACAGCCGCTCCCACAGGTTATTTCTTATGCGATGGGTCAGCAAAAAGTAGAACGACATACTCAGCACTTTTTGGGATCATCGGCACAACCTACGGCGTAGGAGATGGATCAACCACATTTAATATACCTGACCTTCGAGGCCGAGTAATTGCCGGTCAGGACGATATGGGCGGTTCTTCTGCTAATCGATTAACCAACCAAACAGGTGGATTAAACGGAGACAACCTAGGGGCTACAGGTGGGGCTGAGACGCACCTCCTCACAGCCGCAGAATCGGGACTGCCCGCACACAGTCATACGCAAGGCGCTCAAGCAAGTACAGGCGGGGCTATCGAAAGTCTATCAGGAGGGAGTAGTGGAGGAAGCTACACAAGTACAGGCACAGTTACCGCGCAAGACGCATCCTCCGCCCACAACAATGTCCAGCCCACCATCATTTTAAATTACATCATTAAAACCTAATCGAATTATGAATTTATGGAATTTTGTACCGCTTTACACCGATTACGATGATTACGGATTGGTGGAACGATTATTAAATGCAGGCAAGGCAAAGACATGGACGAATGATCGAGGCCAACAGGTAACTTCGGATGGGATTATTTTTACCTCTACAGAAACTAAAGACCCAGGTTTCGATAAAGCGATGGATGAATTTAACAACCAAGCACCGGAAGGAGAATCATTGGCCTATATAAATCCAATTGAACGAGAAATATTAAATCGTTCGGGTGCAAGCGGTCAGATGACTGACTCGGGTATAATGTCCTATGCCCCTGAAGATCCATTGAAGCAAGCCGCCACAGTCCTTAATATGGCCGCACCGGAAGGCGAGGAACTTGCTTATATTAATAACGAAGAAGCCGAGCTATTAAAATCAAAAGGCGGAGCGGGTGTGCCTGTAAATTCGTCAGGAGTTCCATCATTCTTCTTAAATAAATTATTTGGCGGTGGAAAAGATGCACCAGCCTTAGAAAAGTTCGATGTGGGAGGATCGGCAAGAGAGTATGTAAATGCGATGTCCGATCCAGCCTTGCAGAATAAACTACTGCAAACCCGTCAACGCTACGACCCACAGTACCAGGATTTACAACTTAGCCTGGCTCGAAGAGCGGCTGATCCAATGGCACAGCTTGCCGAAGATCAAGCAATGCGTTCCCAGGAGTTTGGTTCTCAAATGGCCGAGCGCCAAGCGGGGTCAGATATCTCCCTAATGAATCGATTTGGGTCAGACATGACTCAGGCTATTCGATCATCCGATCCACTCATGCAAGCCCGAGTCGAGCAAGCCAACAAGATGGCCGCCGATGCGTACCGCGAGAGTCAGATGACCGACTTATCACCGGAGATGCGCAGACGGGCAACTCAGTCTGCCCGTGAAGGTTTAGTCTCCAGGGGTCGAGAAATGGATAATGCAGGCATTGCCGCCGAAGCGATGAGCCGTGAGGATTATCTAAGGGATATAATTGGTAATAGCAGAAACCAGGCACAATCGCTTGGCAGTTATGCTATGCGAGGAAACCAAGCAACTTCATACGATCCTAGAATGCTTACCGGTGGTGGACAGAACTTCGTCCAACAGGGCTATGGCCAACGAGCCGCAATGTTTGGAATCCCACAAGAGCAAGTCACACGAATTAATCCCGATGCTGGAGTAAATATTGGAATGGCCGAATATTCAAATCGTGCGAATTACTTAGCGAATACTTATGCGGCTAAGGAACAAGCGGCCGCAGGTGCGGCTAGTGGATTAATGGGTGCATTAGGTTCACTAGGCGGAGGTATGCTACAAGGCGGATTCTCCAAAGGTGGTAAATTTAATAAAGGCTAATATTATGGCAATCGGAGACACAGTACAAGCGGGGTTATTAAGAGCAGACTTCAGTCCCATTCAGAAAGCGGGACAGGCACAGGCACAGGCGAATCAAGCATTTGGTCAGACACTAGGTGGACTCGTTGATAAGTTCTATCAGAAGAAGAAAGAAAAAGCTGAGAAGGAACAACTCAAGCAAGCGTACTTAAAATTAGGGATGTCCGAAGAGGTAGCCGATGCCGCCAAGAATGACAAAGATTTAGCCGGTCAGTTTATTAATAAAATGAATGCAGATCGGAATTACGATTTGCAGATGGATCAGTTTAACCAATTAAAAAGTGTCCAAAACTTGCAAAAGAAAAGAATTAAGCAAGGGATTGCCAATACTAAGGCTGATCGATTGAGGGACCAAGAGGCGAGGCTAAAAGAACAAACAAAAGCAGAAGACCTCGACAGATTTATAGGCACTCGAGAAATGGTTAATATGCCTATTGGTGTACAGGATCAAAACCCACTCATGCGGGGAGTTAAACAGCCTACTGCACAAGTGCCACAAGGCGATTACATGGGCAATCGATTCATGCAGACCGAGCAGGGAAGAAGTGATTTTACAAGTATGGTCGATGCCGGCATTGACCCATCCGATGCTTTAGATATGGCAAGCAAGTTTGAGGCTCAGGAGTTGGCGAATCAGCCGAAGGCTCAGAAAATAGTCCGAACAATTACTGTGCAGGATGGCGAAGGAGGCTTTACACAGGTTGGAGTAGATGAAGCAGGTAATCCTGTGAAAGACTTTGGACCACCTAAACCTTCGGGGATGTATCCAACTCCTAAAGAACAGGCTAAAGGAAAAGAGGATATATTATCAGTTGAGAATGCTAATGAGTTTGTAAATCAAACACGCACAAACTCATTAGAATCTGCGAAGTCTATAAGACCTGCCACTCGAGCATTAACCTTACTCGAAAAAGGAGATTTGGATACTGGTGGTATTGCAGAATTAAAAACAAATACCATTGCGATGCTTGATAGCTTAGGGATACCAATCGACAAAGAAACAATGGATAAAGTTGCCAATACTCAAAACTTTCGTGCAGAGGTTGGTAAGTTTCTTTTCGAGAATATCAGTAATACAAAAGGCTCTATATCTGAGAAAGAAATGGATATATTTGCTAAGATATCACCAGGCTTACAGATGACTCCCGAAGCCAATAAGGTACTACTTCAATATGTCATAAAGAAAGCTGAGCGAGATAAAGACAGGGTGAAATTTATTCAAGATATGCGCCGTAAAGGAGTAGGTATTGTAGAGCAAAGAAATCGTTTGGAGGATTATATGATTGAAAACGATTTATCCGAAGTTCTTTCACCTATTGCCGGTCAGCCGAGTGAACAGACCCCTCAAAACACCTTTAACCTAAATGGTCAAAATGTGCAGGGAGAGGTTGTCGGAACAAAACCTAATGGCGATAAACTAATTAAAGTAAACGGACAGATATTCGTTCAGCCTGCTCAATAATGGACGAGCAAACACTTAGCCTTATTCCTGCAAGCGAGGAGGATTTGCAGTACCTAAATCTTGAGCCTCAACCGATTAATCTAGTCCCCGCAAGCCAGGAAGACCTCCAGTATATAACGCCTGTCCTTCAACAGCCAACCATGCTCGATATGACGGCTGACTTTGAGACATTCAAAGCATTTCGTAAGGCTGGAGCTTTCGACTCTCAAAAGTCAATTGGTGAATCTATTGTAGAATCAGGTGCAGGTATGTTATCTGATTTTTGGCAGTCTGCTAAAACATTACCTGTGAGGTTTGCTTCAAACTTTTTGTTTTTAGATAAAGTAAATGATATCTACAAGCCACTCGGTAAGGTAAGAACCCAAGCAAAAGCCACATCTTTACAAACCTACGGAAACCTTGAGTTAGATTATAAACAACTAACTTCAGCGATTATTAGGGGAGTCCAAAAACCTTTCCTTGAGGACGAGTCTGAGGAGGATTTAATGTCATCCTACGAGTTTTTTAAGACTCAGGTTGAACTTGAGCATCAACGCCAAGGTAAGGCCGCCGAAATGGTAACCGAAGGTTTCCTTGGTATGTCCCCTGAGTTCTTAACTCTCGGTATGCCCGAAGAGGAAAGAGAGCAAATTCGCACACAACAAGTCATGCCCGACATGGCCGCCGCTCGAGGTGCAACTATGACGGGAGATCCTGTTGGGCTTTTGCCATTAGGCTCTGCATTCAGACTAGCAACAGGTACAGGCAGACAAGTATTAAGAGGAGCCGAAAAAGCCTTACTTAATGAGACAATGGATCTCGCCAAGTTGCAGGTGAATATGAAACAGGCTCTCAATAGAATTGGGGATAATACTGTTAAGAGTAGAAGGCTCGCAATAAAACAAGCACCGGCAAGAGCTAGGCTAGAAAAAGGATTAGCCGAAGTCACCGAGAAGATCGCAGAAAACAAAGCAAAGCTAAAACCACTAGCGGCCAAGCGGGATATGGCACTTACCGATATTGCATCAAAACTGCCAGCCAATCACCCGCTAAAAGAGTTCCTTAACGAATCCCTCAAAGATGTCCCCGTAAAGCAACCGCTTAACCTACTAAACAAGGCAGGAGGGGCGACACTAATAGGCTTGGCAAAACCTGTTGAGTTTTTGGGCAATGCCTTGCAGTTCATTAGAACACTTCCCCAGGAGACTGCTATCAATATGTTAATGAAGGCAGGGGAAAAGGCTGGAGTGGAAGTTACCGAGCAACAGGCTAATCTTCTTATCAAAAGCGGAGTTGTTGGTGGAGTAGGTTACGGAGGCTATCAGTTCTCTGAGCAGTTTACAGACAGCGAGGTTGGTAAACTTGGCGGGGCTTTATCCTTCCTGCTAGGTCCACAGTTCCTCTCCCGATTCGGAAGAAATACTGCAATCCTCGGAAGAGAGGTAATGAAGCCAACCAGCGACATGGCATTCTTTTCCAGGCTCGCATCCAAGGATGCTGAAAAACTGACCACCCAGTTAATTGATCGTACTGCAATTATTCCAGCCTCCTCCGTAGCCCGTAAAGTAACAGGAGCGGCAGAGGGCAAGGTAATGAGCAGAATGGCAGGTAAGGAGGCATTTGGTAATATGTCACAAGGCGGACAGGCCGCTGTAAACTTTTTAGACCGTACAGGACTTGGGAGATATGTGGAGACTGCTGGTAGACTCGCCAAAGGTGCTGGAGTGGGAGGCGCGGTAGGCGGAGCCTTCGGCCTCGCGGCAAGTGGTGGTGGAGATATGCCCGAAGCTATATACGGAGGAATCGGTGCAGGAATGCTCTTTGGTTCTGCCGGTGCATTAGGGGCAGAGGTTGTCGGGTTTAGTGGACCAATCAATCACATGGAAGCCCGATACGGGGATTGGATGCACTACACCGAGAACTACTTACCCGCCAATCAGAAGGACGCATTTAATAAACTGAACCGAGATGTTCAGATGGCGGTGGCAAATAAAATCGTAGCCAACCCAAGCCTATCGATTGAATATGTCAGCAATGGTAAAAATGCAGAGGGTGGATACTTCGACCGAGTAACGGGTGACATCGTCATCAATACAGACTCACCCCGAGCGATTGAACCATTACTTGCCCACGAGTTCACTCACTACTTGGAGCAGACAGGAGGAAAGCGTAAATTCATCGACCTACTCATCGGTAATCCGATCACCGGCAAGCCTGGTATATTTGTCCAACGGGTAACCAAGCAGAACCAATCTAAGTACCCGGACCTAAAGGTAGGAAATCCGATTATGGTCGGGGAGGGGGCGAATCGTAAATTCCTTCTCAGCGATGAGTTTGAACAAACTCGCACAGAATACGGCAAGAAGCTACAGGACACACTATTGGATTCAGAGGGTAATAAAATGTCCGATGCTGACCTCGCTAAAATTATGACTGATGAACAAACAGTCAGCGAGATTGTGGCCGAGCATGGTACAGACTTCCTCCTCAACGATCCAAGAAGGTACAGAGATAAAAGACGGGGAACAATCGGCAAGATCATGGGCGGCATACTCGATACTGAACTCGTGCAAAATATCCCACTCCTTCGTCAGACAATCGCGATGATGGGTGGAACCTTTCGCCCCGATGGCCGCCTGATCACCGATAATAAATTATTCTCCAATCTAAAAAAATACCCACAAATCACCGAGCTTGTAAGAAAGTACAACAGGGAGATCGAGGGCATGAGTCCGCAAAGGAAAGAGTCCCTCGAGCAAAAGGGCGATATTCAGGGCAGAGAAATTAAGTCTAGCGGAAGGTCCACCAAGGAGGTAGTGGTCGATATAAAGTCTACAGAACTCGCTAAAAGCCCACAGCTTGCAGAACTCCTAAGAGCGGGAACACTCCTACAAATAGACAAGGATGGAAATGTAATACCCAACCTTGCTATGACCGCAAGAGAGCAGGGGAAATACAATCGCTCATTTGCTGAGAAACTCAAAGAGGCTGTCGAGGAGAAGGAGAAAAATGAGGGATTGCCGGAAGGCCATGTACGCCCCGAAGTCAATCCCAAGACTGGCAATATCCGCTTTGTCGGCCGATACCTCGATGACTCAGTAATCGATAAGCTCGAAAAATCAGGCAACTGGAATAAGGATCAAATACAGACCCTCAGAGATGTAAACTCAAACATCCGCAACAAAGGCGGGAACGAGTATTTAATGACCTACTTTAAGGCCGCAGGGCAGGGCGGTGGAAGGTATGTAAATGCCAAGGTAGAGAATCATATCGAAGTTCCCTACGGGTTTGAAATAACGCAGAAGAACAACATCATTCTGCGTACCGTATCCGTTAACCAGCTAGTCAAAAATATTGATCAATTAGCTAGGCAACAACAGGGAGAACTTACCCGCCTATATGGAGCAGATATCGCACAGGCAAAAATAAAGCTCCTGCAAGACCTCGATCAGTACCACCGAAATCATGCAGACGGCCTACCTGGTAGAACGGGATTGGATGCCAATCAGGACATCGCTAAATCCAAGGCAGACTTTATAAATTCCGCTTTCGGTACAGGCTCAAAAGACCAAGCCGACTCCAATCCTTGGCGACAAAGCCTTGGCAAGAAGAACCCCCGAGATGTTTACCGATCCAGGCGGATCGAACGGATCGGCAAGATGGAACAATTATCAGGGACTCGATTCATCGATTACGATAAAATCAATAAGGCGTTCATCCCAGCCTACCACGGCACACCGCACACCCTAGCCCCCGAGCCTGGCGCGCCCTTGGGCAAGTTCAGAACATCGAAGATCGGTACGGGCGAGGGCGCGCAGGCCTATGGGCATGGGCTTTACTTTGCCGAGAAGAAGGAATTGGCGGACCATTATCGGAAAAAACTTTCAGGCAATATAGATGAATCATTTTTAAAGTACGATGGACAGCCGTTTGATTTGAGTAACCCAAAGCACGAAACCGCTAGAATGTTAAGTAGGGAGGCTAAAGCATTGGGAAAAAGTAAAAACCAAGTTAGACCACGCTTGATATCTTTAACTAGAGAACGAATCCAAGGAGGAGGGCTACATCCATCCGTGAGGGATAGAATAAAAAGTGTTCTTAAAGTTCTTGAAAACAAACAAGAGGCAAAGACTAACGAAGGCTCCCTCTACAAAGTCGAACTCGCCCCGAAGGAGAACGAGTATCTGCTATGGGATAAGGATTTTTTTGATCAGTCTGAATACATCCAAGACATTTTACACGAAAATGGCATGACCATAGGTTCGGATACTGGAATGTACACAGGAGAGCAGATTTATAAGTCTCTAGTCTGGGATCATAAGTCAGATAAACGAGCTTCAGAAATTTTGAGAGAAGCCGGCATACCAGGCATCAAATACCTCGATGGTTCATCCCGATCCAAAGGCGAGGGCGATTACAATTATGTAATCTTCGATGAAGCTGATGTCACGGTGACCGACAAACTCTTCATGCCAGCCCCAACAGACCTACAGGCCCGTAAGAATATGCAGACCTTTTTAACGGCAAATGGTAAACCATTCTTCGCTAAAAAAGTAAAAGGTGGATACAGGCCACAAGTTCTTTACCATCGTGGGACAATTGGCGAGGTACTTAATGGAACAAATCTTTTTGAATCTCAAGAACAATTTAAGAAAAAACTGGGAGACAAACCTAATTGGGAATTTCAAAGACGGACTGAAAAGGCGTCCAAGTTTTTCAAAGACCATTTTGGAATGGAGGCTAAAGATGCCATTTACACCTCAGAAAATTTAGGTGGAAGAAGATCTGAAAACTACAAAACTAAAAAGGGTAAATTTAGAAAATTCAAAGAGAATGATTCTGACCCAGTTAATGAGTTACCCAAAAATACAATTCGGGTGATATCAAACATCTCAAAGGTATGGGATTACAAGAATCCAAAGGATATTGAGAGAGTCTTAAAGGAAATTGCAGAAAAATTTACTACCCCTCAAATGTTTGAACATTCATACAGAGACATGATGAAAATCAATTGGCTCGCAAATCATGGACTCCGAAACGCATTAGATACTGAAGGGACATTATTTGCCCAAAGATCATTTATGGTTGAGTTTTTGGATAACTTTAACCTTTTTGATAAATACAGAATCGATAAATCTAAATTATTATCTGATGTTCAGTATTTAAAAGAAGTGCAAGCAGGTATTCGTTATGTAGCAAATATGCTTGAAAATGTTGGATCAGACATTGCATTTATGAAAGGAATAATAAAGGATCAAAGTGGATATAATCTTTCTGATGGTTATTGGAATAATGAATCATTAATCCCCATCATCGAAAGTTTAGGTTATGAAGGAATGCGTAATATCGATTCTGATTCTGGTTCGGAAGTACCCTCTAAGTCTGTTTTAATCTTTGACACCAAGAATGTAAAACTGATTCATGGCAAGGGATTCAAAAACTATGGAACATTTGATTCCAACAATCCCGACATAAGGTATATGCCAGCCCCAACAGACTTACAGGCCCTTAAGAATATGCAGACTTTTTTAAGGGCAAATGGTGAGCCAATCTTCGCTGAGAAAGACAAAAGTGGAAATTACATTCCAGAAAAGTTTTACCACTCTGGATTTATTGGTACTAGCACACCAGAATACATGACAAACAAGGGTGCTGATTTTGCTTGGACTCCAGATATTGAAAGCGCTGATACGAAAGCATTCTTTGTGACTAAGGACAAAAAATTTGCAAACCAGCATCTAGCCAGATATTTTAATGATAGTGTCAGTGGACTACCTCCACCAATCGAGGTAATCACAAATGCATCCAAGGTTTGGGAATTTAATAACCGAGATCATGTAAACGCAATAATGGATGCGGTAAATGAAGCTGACCTTTCTCGCTTTAGTTCCTACAAAAAAAATGAAAAGCTCAAAAGCGAAAAGCAAAAACTGGAAGAGCAAACTCTAAAAGAGCAAAATCTAGAGCAAGTCAAGTCTGGGGATTGGCGACTCATTGAATACGCTCTAGATAAAATTAAAGACTTAGGTTTTGATGCATTTCTAATCGAAGAGATGGGTCAAATTAATGTCGGAATCCTTGATCCTAGAAATGTAAAACTCATCAAGGATGAAAGCGTTGTGGATCAATTTTCTAGGTTTAAAAGAGAAGGCAAAGTATTAGGAACATTCGATCCAAACAACCCAGACATTAGGTATATGCCGGCAAGCGAAGCGGGTGCGGGGAAGGGGAAGCAAGCCGAGGCCGCAAAGCTATGGAATGAGAAGGGTACGGATTCGCCATACTTTAAGAAGTGGTTCGGCAAGTCCAAGGTAGTCGATGAGAACGGCGAGCCGTTGGTGGTTTATCGAGGAGATCGTCCAGGTAAGGAAGTATTTACAGGCAGAGAAAACCCGTACAACTTAATACAGGGTAATGTGTTTTTCTCAGATAATGCCGAGGTCGCTAAATTCTACACCGATCAAAGGACAAATTATTTGATTAGTCCTGAACAAATGAATGAAGCTAGTGGCCTTTACGGAACATATCTAAGGCTAAAGAAGCCTCTTGAGGTAGATGCTAAAGAAAATAGTTGGGCTGATATTCCTGACCCTTTTGATGAAGGTAATATACAGATTGATGACCTTGGTGAATTAGCTCAGAAAAAAGGTTATGATGGGATGATCATCAAGAATGTATATGATCAAGGAGGCTTCGGCACTCAGTATGTTGCCTTCTCCCCCGAACAAATCAAATCGGCCACCGGCAATCGGGGAACCTTCGATGCGGGGGAAGGGAATATTCTTTTTATGCCGGCTAGTGAGGCTAAGAACCCCAAGTCGGGCGATATGCTCACCCTTGATGATAAATCGCTTAAACTTTTCCTACCTTCACCAAGTAATCCAAATGCATCGCTAAGTGAGTTTAAAGGCAAGAATGTACAAGTCCTCACATCGGATTTGTCTGTAGTTGGAAATAAAAAAGCGGATGGAGTCGATGTAGCATTTACTGGTGGACCAGGTTATTTATCTGTCAATGATGCTTGGGGGTTCACTAATGAAGGTTCTGCCAAAAGTTTTAAAACTAGATGGGAAAGGGACGGAAAACCCTTAATCGGTATTACTTCGATGAAGCAAGACAACCACAAGGCATCGTCTTTAACCCGTGAGTATTATGTTCGGAAGTTTATGCAAGCCATCAATGAAGGTAAGATTTCCGAGAATATAGTAAATCGACACATAAGGGCGGCTTTGAAGAGGGCAATCAAAGGTAAAGGTCTTACTGATAATCAGAAAGCCGCACTTAAAACTGTTAAAACGATTCAAGACTTTTTAAGAGTATTTCCTAATAAGGAGCTTATACCTTGGAAAGCAACTCCAATAATTTACGATAAACTTAATATCAAAAAGGAATTACCAATTACTCAAGCTCGCTTGAAAAAGTTAGGATTAGATACTGATACAATTTTAAGAGAGACCCGCCAACCCGAATACAATGATATTCAGAAAGGATCTCTTTTAGCGATTGCTGAATATGATGGAACAGATGCTGTTTATCGTCCTGATCTAAATACGGCCTATCCTTGGTCAATACCACTAAAGGAGAAAGCATTCTTGAAGGAATTTGCCGACATACAAGATTTATCCTCAAGGCAAGACTTACGAGGATCGGATGGAGAGGCTAATATCGGAGTAGCTATGGGTGCTGGTGTAATGCTAGATAAACTAGGACGAGGGGATGTTAATTTCATGCCCTCAGACCCCAAAGCGCCAACCCGCCAACCCGCCAATCGCATCCAACAGCAAGCACCCTCGATGCCTGGTAATCGCTTCATGGCTCCCGCCGCAAGTGCAGGTGCTAAATCTGCCGAGCGCTTCCGCTAAAACCGGTCTAACATTCCGTAATTTCTCCGCACAACCCCTTGCCTAAAAAACCCTAGTTTTCACTAGGTATTGCTAGTTTTCCCTTGTGCAAGCACAGCTTTTTGCGGTATATTTTACGCAATCAGTTGTGCGTATGAAAAGTAGAAAAAAATGGGTAAATGATTTGGCTTGTACTTTTAGCTATAACGGCAAAACCAAGCGATGCTTCGCTAAGGATATGACGAGAATGAAGCTCCGATTGCCTGATGCCGTTTATCGAGCATTCTATTTGCAGACAACGATGATAATGGACGATCTTTCACAAATTAGTAATAATGAATGGTATGGAGTTCTTAATACTATGTGCGGCAAGCGGATTCAGTACCGCATCATCGACCGCAAGGACAGGATACAGGAAGCCGCTAGACTGCTTGGTCAGATTGGCGGACAGGCTGGTCGAGGTAAGAAAAAAGTCCGAGGCGACTCTAATTATTACCAGTTATTAAGATTAAAAGGACTTGAAAAAAGAAGAAAAAAACACGCAAAATAATAATAAAAAAAGTGTATATGAATGTTTTTATAGGTTTTTCGTGCAAAGCTATTGACAAATTTGTTTTTATGTGGATTATGCAAATTACGAACCTTGGATGGGTTCAACTGTTCTTTTCACATTTAGACATAAATTCTCGGCGGGAACCAAAAAGTGGTTCGGACAATATACATACTGTCAGATTTTACTACATAATATCTGAGTAAGTTTAGTTTTTGTTTCCGCCGAGTGAAATTATTCACATCGGCACATGACCTCAAAAACACTACTAAAACAATACCACCCCATATTCCTTACCCGCTCTGAGGTAAAGGAAATATTCGATCTTTCTGAACACCAGCTAATCGCTTGGCGCAGAAAGTACAAGTGGCGCAAGGCAGGTCATAAGTTCCTTCGGGCAGACATCGAAGCGACCCTTGCTGAATTTCTCCAGGAGGAAGTGGTATGAAGCTGACCATTGGAATCGATCCCGGCAAATCGGGTGGTTACGCAATCGCTTGGGGTAAAAGCTACTCTAGTATAAATCTGCATAACCTCGGGGAAGACTTTGAATTTGTAGAGCATATTC
>Ga0222719_10001284_pt1 | contig 24608 bp, 43 predicted proteins | sample C33_34DmetaG_FD_165039 | JGI IMG/M metagenome (GOLD analysis project Ga0222719, IMG submission 165039) | Estuarine water microbial communities from San Francisco Bay, California, United States - C33_34D | ecosystem: Environmental > Aquatic > Marine > Unclassified | place: USA: California...
TTGGGACGCTACAACAAGACTAAAACAGTTGAAGCCAGCAAGGTTTAATTTTATTACAGACCAAGAAAAAGGAACTGTTGATGGTTTTCTTGCCCATGAAGTATCAAGCGTTGTGCCTAGCGCGATTACAGGCGAAAAAGATGCGGTAGATAGTGATGGCAAACCAATTCATCAAGGCATAGATCAAAGCAAACTAGTACCATTACTGGTAAAAACAATACAAGAACTTGAAGCTAGAATAACCGCACTGGAGGCAGGCTGATGGCTTTAATATTAAACGGTTCAGATACATCAGCAGGCGATGATGCAGGTCTTGGCTATACAGCCGCAGAAGGACTTATCCTTACTGGACAAGGCACTACCTCAGACGTAACCATTAAGAATGATGCCGACCAAACAGTATTAAGCATACCGACAGGAACAACTAACGTAGGTATTGGGACGACTAGTCCTGCGACAGAGCTTGAAATATATAATGCGGGATTTACTGCGGCACAGATAACTAGTAATTCTAGCTCTGAAACTCAGTTAAGATTTGCTACTAACACCGCCGGACGTATAAGCAATCAAGCCAACACCGCACTAATATTTGATACAAATGCTACAGAGCGCGTCCGTATATCAAATGATGGCAAGGTTGGGATCGGTACAACTTCGCCAGCTTCTACTTTAGATGTGTTACTTGCAGGTAACGGAAACATATCAGGTCCAACATCAGGTGTTTGGGCGGCAAGAGTTGTTAATGAACAAGACTCCGATACCTATAATGGGCTAGCTGTTCAGAATAGGTGGGCGGCTGATAGTGCTTTTATTCTTGAAGGTGCTATGGGTTGGAACGGGTCAAGCACTGGTTATTTTCCTGTTTTTACTATTGATGGTCTTGGTCAGGCAATTTTCAAACCTCAACGCTCCGAAGCCATGCGTATTACTAGTGATGGCAAGGTTGGTATAGGTACAACTGCCCCAGATAGCCTTGTAGAAATTTCTAGTGGTGGAGCAACCACCGCTAAAGTTTCAACGACTGTATCAAACAGCTACGCAGAAATAATTTTTGAAGATGGCAACGCTGGCTACGGCTTTCAAGTTAGGTCTGACGGAGCGCAGTCAATAGCAACAGGCTCTATGGTGATAAACGACAGAGATACTGGAAGTTTCCCTGTTGTTATAAATGAGGGTTGTGCTACAAATACCTTAAAGCTAAGTGGTGGCAATGTTTCAGTCGGGGGCGCACTATCAAAAGGCTCTGGTTCTTTTAAGATTGACCACCCGCTTGAGTCTAAAAAAGATACCCATTATTTAGCGCACTCATTTGTAGAGGGAGCGCAAGCAGATAATATTTATCGCGGTAAAATTAATTTAGTAAATGGTACAGCGACAGTAAATGTAGATACTGTTTCAAACATGACAGATGGTACGTTTGTTGCACTTAATCGTGATATACAATGCTTTACAACAAATGAGACAGGTTGGACTGCTGTTAAAGGCTCTGTATCAGGCAACCTGTTAACAATTAATGCACAAGACAATACATGCACAGACACAATTTCGTGGTTAGTGATTGGCGAAAGGCAAGACCCTCACATGTATGAGGTAGATTGGACAGACGAGCATGGTAAGGTAATTACTGAACCATTAAAAGAGGAGTAATTATGGCTAACACACACATGAGAAAGGGAAGCTGATGGGTAGCGTAGTTATAAGCGGAGCAACATCAGGCGCAGTAACGCTAGCAGTACCCGATGAAGCAGGGACTAGAACGCTGACCTTGCCTGCAACCACAGGCACAATATTAACCAATGACATAAGCCAAGCTGGAGACACAAGTGCTGGAAATGCGGCGGCAGTAGGCTACACATCTGCTGAAGGGTTAATACTTACAGGACAAGGTTCAACATCAGATGTAACAATTAAGAATGATGCTGATGCTACGGTTCTAAGTATACCCACAGGTACAACTAACGTAGGTATAGGTACAACTACGGCTGAGAACCCATTAACAATACAAGATATTGGTGGCTCTACTTTTAATAGAGACTTTGCAATTAGAAACGGTGACGCATCAAACTATCACAGATTGGTTTTAGGATATAACGCGGCCTCAGCAGCTTCTGGTGTACCGACCAATGCTCAATTTGTCCTTGCTGAAAAAGGAGGAGGATACGGAACAAGTGCAGGATTGGTTGTTGGTAACAGTGATAATGCGCCAGTAATGTTTACTACTAATGCAACTGAACGTATGCGTATTGACTCCAGTGGTAACGTAGGGATTGGGACGAGTTCGCCTTCTCAGCCCTTAGATGTAGTGGCATCTTCTTCTACGGCTGTTGGAGCAGGCCTCAGAGGCCGTTCTGCTGACAATTTAAACATTACGGCGTTCTTCAGCAATGACGGTGCGACACGTTACTCACAGATACGCAGTGCAAGCGATAGGCTTAATGTTTCAACTATTACTGCGATTCCGTTGGTGTTTGACACCAGCAACGCAGAACGTATGCGTATTGCTGCAGGTGGACAAGTTTTAATTAACTCAACCAGTACTATTGCTAGTGATACCGCACCCCTACAAGTTACTGGAGGCTCTGTAACAGCAGTTGCTCTCAAAGGCGGCACTAACAATTATTTTATGGCTTTTTATAACACTAGTAATTCGCTTATTGGGTCAATTACAGGTTCAACTGGTTCAATAACATATTACAATACAACTTCTGACTATCGTTTAAAAGAAAACGTCAATTACACTTGGGACGCGACATCGCAATTAAAACAGTTAAAGCCAGCAAAGTTTAATTTTATAGCTGACCCAGATAACACAGTAGATGGTTTTATTGCACACGAAGTCCAAGAGGTTGTGCCACACGCAGTAACAGGTGAAAAAGACGGAAAAGAAATGCAAGTTATTGACCACTCTAAATTAGTGCCTTTGTTAACTGCCTCACTACAAGAAGCCCTTAAAAGAATTGACAGCCTTGAGGAGCAGGTAAATGCGCTTAAAGGTAAGTGAAGTTAAAACATCAACAAGTCCTAAGCAGTGGGCTGTTTTTAAAAGGCAAAAGTTAATACATAAACATATAGCAGAGCATGGCATGGTAAACCCTATTGTGGTAAACAGTAAACACGAGTTGCAGTTTGGCGGGTGTCGCTTGCAGTATGCAGTTTTTTCTGGATTAGAACATATTGACGTTATTGTGTGCGATGACCCAAAAGAGGTAAGGCGTTTGCAAGATGAGCAAGCACGATATGAATATAATTTTTTGCCAGAAAATTTTATTGAACGGCATAATCTTTTAGTTTAACAGGAGAAAACAATGGCTAATACATACACATGGGAATTTGTACAACTAGATACAGCACCTACAGAGGGTTCGTTAAGTGACGTAGTTAAATCTATACACTGGCGTATTACTGGCGTTAGTGACGCAAGTAGCCCAAATAATTCTACGTCAATTTACGGACAAGCAAATATAGGTGATGCAGATGCAGATAACTTTACAGCCTTTAATAGCTTGACTAAAGATTGGTGTAAAACACAGGTGCTTGCAGCTTTAGATAGAACAGAAGCAGAGCTAAAGGCTGACATAGATACACAGCTAACAGAGTTAGATACGCCTACTAGCGTAGGTAAACTACCTTCATCTTGGTGATAACAGCATTAGAACAAGTATAAATAGATGAACGGAGAAACAATATGTTAAGAATTTATATATTAGTTGCAGTTATTGGACTTGTTGGTGGTGCAGTTTATGGTGCGTACTTTTACTACAAAGATACACAAGCACGTATTCAAACCCTTACGGAAAATGCAGCCAAATTAGAAATTGCAACTCAAACACAAAAAAATACCATAGATACTCTTGTGCAAGATGCTGAAAAAAATGCAGAACTTGCTAAAGAACTAAATAAAAGACTTGAAGCTGCTAATGTTTATAAAAATAAATTAATTGGCAAATTAAGAAAACATGATCTTTCTCGTTTAAGTCAACAAAAACCTGCTTTGGTTGAAGGAAAAATAAACAATGCAACAAAGAGATTACTTGCCGAATTTGAAACAATCACTGGCTCTGTTTCTGTTATTGCCAATACTTCTACTGAGTAGTGGGTGTTCGGTCTGGCCAAAACTAAAAGAAATATCTGTTCAAACTGTAGAAGTTAAAAGAACTATTCCATTACAAAATAATCCTCGTCCTGTTGATATGAACGAGATGTATTTTTGGGTGGTTACAGAACAAAACTTTGATGAGTTTAAAGCTAAGTTTATTGACAAAAATACAGAATTTTTATTTTATGGTATCAGTGTAAGAGATTATGAAAACCTTGCACTTAATATGGCAGAAATAAAAAGATACATAGAACAACAGAAAGAAATTATAATTTATTATGAAAATGCAATAACTTTTCAACAAACTGGTAAAAAACCAAAAGAAGAGAAAGAAAAAGAGGTAAAGGATAATGGGAAAGTTCAACAATAAAATTTCAGCAGAATTTCATCCACCTAAAAAGTGGATATTGGAACGTGCGCTTACATATCAAAATGTTGATATGGAAGAATCAGCACTTCAGTCAGTTGGAGTAAAATGTCCAGCAAGTAAAATTACTTGCAAAAAAGGATTTGAAACAGACCTTGCAAGTGTGCCTCGTGGTATTTGGTGGTTAATCTCGCCTTGGGATATTGCTCGAGCTGCAATTATTCACGATCTACTATACAAACGTATTCGAGAATATCGTGCAGAAAATGATTACGCAGACAACCCAGATTTAGAAACAGTGGTTAATAACTACACGGCTGCAAAGAAAGCTGCAGACGATGTGTTTCTAATGGCAATGGAAGATGCAAGTCCATCTGTTCCAAATTGGAAAATAAAAGCAGCTTACTATGCAGTTGTTTGTTTTGGTCGATGGTCAATTATTCCTACAGAAAACGATATCTAAGTAGGAGTTAAAATATGTGGTTCTTTTTAGTAAGTAGTATCTGTGGAAGCATACTTGGCAACGCAACAAATAGTTGGTTTGCTGATACAAAACTCGGTAAATGGTTTTACCGTAAAGTTGATGATGTATCGACATGGGCTTCAAAAAAATTGGGGTTGAAGATTTTACAAGATGAGGAAAATTGGAAGGCAAAATATCCAAATGTCGCCTTGAAAATCGGAGAACTAGAAGCCAAAATAAAACAACTAGAGGAGAAAAGCTAATGAATTGGATTACAGATAGATTATCAGAGAGAAGTTCATGGGACGGAGGCGCATTAATTGGTGTCGGTCTTGTGGTATTATTTCTTGGCCCATTTGCAAAGTATGCCGCTTTGGCTGCGATTGCGTGGGGTGCGATAACTTTATTAAAATCTGAAGACTAACATTATGGCTGAGTTGGAAACAGAGGTAAAACTTCTTAAAAAGGAACTACATGATCAACAAAAAATACATAATCGTATTGATGTTGCAATTGAAAAATTAACTGATGTTTCCAACTCTATTCATCGTATGCTTGCGGTGCATGAAGAAAAGATTGCAAGACAAGAAGAAGCAATCGAAGATGCAGAAAGATCATTAGAAAATAGACGAACTGAAATTGCTTCTAAAATAGACGAACTCCACTCTCGTATTACCACAAACAGTAAAGAAATCATGGCAACTGCATCTACACAACATATCCAACAAAATAAAGAAATTCAAAAAATTAAAGATGAACTTGTTGCTAGAGTAGGTGTCTTAGAAAAATGGAGACACGTTCTTATTGGCGGTTCTATTGTAATAGGGTTTATATTACACAAATTTATTAACTTTAGTACTTGACTTTTATGGTGCAGTTCTGTATGATGTATCTAATATGTCATATATTGATTCAAAATTCCTAAACATTCTCAGTCCTCAACTGTTAAAGTTTCAAAAGAAGGGTGATAACCTGTGGAACTTTAGATGTCCTTACTGTGGGGATTCCCAAAAATCTCGTTCCAAAGCAAGAGGGTTCGTATATCGCAAGAAAAATGATCTTTTCTTCAAGTGTCATAATTGTGGTATGGGAACAACTCTTGGAAATCTTATCAAGTATCTAGACTCTAAAATTCATAAAGACTATATAATGGAAAGATATTCAAGTGGCGTCAAAACTGTTGACCCCAAGCCGGAGTTTCATTTCAATGCCCCAGTGTTTCGTAAAAAAGGTATTCTCAAAAATCTTAAATCCATTTCAGATTTACCAGAAAAACACCCAGCTCGAACCATCATTGAAAAACGAAAACTACCACCTAAATGTCTTAATGACTTATATCTTTGCGAATCATTTTACAAATTTACAAACTCATTAATACCGAATAAATTTCCATCATTAGATGGGGATCACCCAAGGTTATTAATTCCGTTTCGTGATAAAGATGGTGAAGTGTTTGCGTATCAAGGTAGAGCGTTTGGTGACGAAATACCTAAGTATATCACAATCAAACTGAATAGTGATGCAGATAAAATATTTGGTTTAGACAAAGTAGATATGAAAAAGAAAATCTATGTTGTCGAAGGCCCGATAGATAGTTTGTTCTTAGATAATTGCATTGCAGTTGCTGGAGCAGACTTTAATAATGTTCAAGGTGATTTAACAGTTATCTATGATAACGAACCAAGAAATAAGGAGATAGTTAAACAAATAGAAAAAACTATCAACCAAGGAAGAAGTGTTGTTTTGTGGCCTGACAGTATGAAAGAGAAAGATATTAATGATATGATTTTGTCAGGATATACAAAATTACAAATACAAAAAATTATAGAAGACAATACTTTTGAAGGTGTTTCTGCTAAATTGAGATTTACAGGATGGAAAAAAATAGATGAAAGAGGCGTTTCAAAAACAATATGATGAAAAATCAGCACCTTGGAATTATGATGGATTTGATAAAGACTTTGATGAAATTTTTGAAAAGTTAAATCCACGTTCTACTGTTGTTGACCTTGGGTGTGGTAATGGCTCACAAGCATATCACATACAAAAAATAGGTTTTGATGTAACAGGAACAGATGTAGTAAATGCACTAGAATACAAATTAAATAATTTTGTTTTAGATGATGCACTACAAAGCAAACTGACAGAAAAATATGATGTTATTATAGACAGAGGGTTAATACACAACTTATTTCATTTAAAAGAAACACGACACAAGTATTTTGAAATGATAGGTAATATAACACATGACGATAGTTATATTATTTTAAAAGTACTAAGTCCGTATGAAGCTAGATTTAATCCGTCTACTCATTCTGGGCCATATCGTTTTAATGAGAAACAACTGGAGGGATTTTACTCTGGTTTTGGATTTAAATGTGTGGAACTTAAAGACACACTTTTTTACACAAACTTGCAACCGCACCTAAGAGGATACTTGGGGATATATAAAAAGGAGTTATAAACAAAATGAAATCTGCTGAAATCGTATACCTCGACTCGGAAGAAAAATATTTAAACATCAGCATAGAAAGAACCAAAGACAACAACATATCAGATCAGGCAAAAAAATTATTAAAGGATTATTATCAATTAGAAGATGAGGTATCACCACAGCAGGCATACGCGAGAGCTGCAGTTGCATATTGTTATGGAGATTATGAATTAGCACAAAGAATTTATAACTACGCTAGTGATGGTTGGTTTATGTATGCATCACCAGTGTTATCTAATGCACCACTTCCTAATGAGAAAACAAGGGCTCTTCCTATCTCTTGTTTTTTAACCTATGTTCCCGATTCATTAGATGGTCTTATTGATCATTCTGCTGAACTGCGTTGGTTGTCAGTTAAGGGTGGTGGTGTCGGTGGACATTGGAGTGATGTTCGTGCGGTGTCAGATAAGGCGCCAGGCCCAATGCCATTCATACATACGGTAGACGCTGATATGACGGCTTATCGTCAAGGTAAGACTCGTAAGGGGTCGTATGCTGCATACATGGATATATCACACCCCGATATTGTTGAGTTTCTAAACATGCGTATTCCTACAGGAGATGTTAATCGCAAGAACTTAAATTTACACCATGCAGTCAATATTAGTGATGCGTTTATGCGATCAGTAGAACGAGATGAAATGTGGGATTTGATTGATCCTAATGACCAGACGGTGCGTGATAGTATTCGTGCAAGAAAAATATGGGAGACTGTTTTAGAAACTCGTTATCGCACAGGTGAACCCTATCTAAATTTTATTGATACTGTTAATCGTGCATTACCACAAACCATGAAGGACAAAGGATTAAAAATTCATGGGTCTAATCTATGTAATGAAATACATTTACCAACTGCTGATGACCGCACAGCTGTATGTTGTTTATCATCTGTCAATCTAGAAAAGTATGACGAGTGGAAAAATACTCCAATGATTCGTGACCTTGTTCGATTTTTAGATAATGTGCTTCAATTTTTTATTGAACATGCCGGTGATGAAATAAGTCGTGCAAGATATTCTGCTGAACAAGAAAGGTCGCTTGGTCTTGGTGCAATGGGTTGGCATTCCTATTTACATAAACATCGTATTCCTTTTGAGTCGGACATTGCAAAAGAAAAAAATATTGAAATTTTTGATTACATTAAAACAGAGTCAGTTATAGAATCAGTTCAATTAGCAGAAGAACGTGGCGAGTGTCCAGACATGGAAGGAACAGGTCGGCGTAACTCACATCTACTTGCGATTGCTCCTAATGCAAACAGTTCGATTATTTGTGGAACATCACCATCTATCGAACCAAGTAAAGCAAACGCATACACACACAGGACAAGAGCTGGTTCTCATTTGGTCAAAGACAAATACCTTGAAGAAGAATTAGAAAAGGTGGGCAGAAATGACACTAAAGCATGGACTTCTATTATTACTAATGGTGGTTCAGTTCAACACTTAAAATATTTGTCAGATGAAGTGAAAAGTATATTTAAAACAGCAATTGAAATTAACCAAAATGAAATCATATCTATGGCTGCAGATCGTCAACAGTTTTTATGTCAGGGACAATCTTTGAATGTATTTTTTGCGTCTGGTGCTAAACGTGCAGAACTTCATGAGGTGCATTACAACGCTTGGAAACTTGGTTGCAAAGGAATGTATTATTTAAGAACAGAAACATCAAACAAAGCAGAAAACGTATCCACACAAATAGTTCGTGATGCGTTGAAGGACTATGAAACTCAAGCAATGGACACGGATCAAGAATCGTGTGTTGCGTGTCAAGGTTAGTGATTTCATAAATAATCGTAAGGAGAACGATTATGGATGATTGGTTAGAAGAACTAAAAAAATGGGCTCAATAGATATTCCTGATGATGCTGTGCATAATAGTGGATATATTAGTGAGACAGTGTATAAGGAATGTTCTGAAAGAATGAAACAGAACAACCCTATGCACAACCCAGAAACTGTGGAGAAGATGAGGCAGACTAAACTTGCAAAGTTTGCATCTGGTGAGTTGAAACCTAATATTATGGGGGAACAGGCTAGAAAAGAAGCATCCGAAAGGATGAAAAAAAATAACCCAGCACATACACACCCAGAGAAACATAACTTCAAAGGGAACTCATGGGTTAAAGGACGTAAGTGGTATAATAACGAAACAGAAAATCTTTACATATTCGGTGAACCACCAAAAGGATATGTTGAAGGTATGATGTATAAACCAAAAAAGAGGACGAAAAAATAATGTCAGGGATAAGAATAGTAACAAAATCAGAATGTCCATTTTGTTCAATGGCCAAAAATTGGCTCAAAGAACACTCTTTTGAATATGTAGAAGATTTAATTGACAATGAAGAAGAACGTCTTGCGTTCTATCAAACCATTAATGGTGCAACAGAAATTGTTGGTGAGTTGCCAAGTCGCAGAATTAATTCTGTGCCACAAATTTTTATTGACGATAAACATATCGGTGGGTATGAAGAGTTGATGAAAATTGGTGATGACCTATTAAGAAAACGTAGTGGTGGTGGACTGATGCAATTTAGTGAAACCTATAAACCATTTCATTATCCTTGGGCAGTAGAGATTACCACACGCCATGAGAAAGCACACTGGATAGAAGATGAGCTTGATTTGTCTGATGATGTTTCAGATTGGAAGTCTGGTAAGGTCACAGATATTGAAAAAGAATATGTCACAAACATTTTACGTTTGTTTACACAGTCAGATGTTGCAGTCGGTCAGAACTACTATGACCAGTTTATTCCTAAGTTTAAGAATAATGAAGTGCGTAATATGCTTGGTTCTTTTGCAGGCCGAGAAGGTATTCATCAACGTGCGTATGCGTTACTCAACGAAACACTAGGACTACCAGACAGCGAGTATCATGCGTTTCTAGAATACAAAGTAATGGTTGATAAGATTGAGTTTATGCAAGAGTCTGATAATAATAGTATGAAGGGTTTAGGTCTTGCACTTGCAAAGTCTGTATTTAATGAAGGTGTTGCGTTGTTCGCATCATTTGTTATGCTTTTGAACTTTCAAAGGTTCGGTAAAATGAAAGGTATGGGCAAAGTTGTTGAATGGTCTATTCGTGATGAGTCTATGCATGTCGAAGGAAATGCAAAACTGTTTCGTCAATTTTGTGTTGAACACCCCAAAGTAGTTGATGATGAATTTAAACAAAGTATATACGAGATGGCTCGTGTTGCAGTTAAACTAGAAGATAAGTTTGTTGACCTTGCATATAAGTTAGGAAATGTTGATGGTCTAGAAGCGTCTGAAGTAAAATTATATATAAGGTATATAACAGACAGAAGATTATTACAGTTAGGTTTAAAGACTAACTTTAAGGTAAAAGAAAATCCTTTACCTTGGCTAGAGTGGGTTTTGAATGGTGCAGACCACACTAACTTTTTTGAAAATCGTGTTACAGAATATGAAGTAGCAGGATTGTCTGGTAATTGGGATGATGCATATGGAGAAGAAAATGAGGTGGCCGTATGCTTAACGAATTAATTGTTTGTAATGAATGTGATGCAGAATTTAAAGTTGCTCACATTATGGACGAAAATTATTATCGTGTTGAGTATTGTGTTTTTTGTGGTGCAGAATTGTCTGAAGAAAACAAAGATGAGGTTGTTCCACCATTATGGGAAGATGACGAGTAAATAGGAATATAATAATGCTGAATAAAATATGGCGTTACTGGTGTAAAGCAATGGGAAGTAGTGCTTATGATAATGATAAAAAAGATGACTACATACATCTCACAATTAGAACTTTTTGGTTCATACTACATATTATTACTTGTTGTGCTATTATAGCAAATGCGTGGAGACATTGGTGAAAACATCATCAGCGAAAGCTAAAGGTCGTAAGTTTCAACAGTGGGTTCGTGACCAACTAATTGAAACATTAGATATTCATAGAGAAGATATTGAATCTCGTAGTATGGGTTCTCAGGGTGAAGACCTTATTATGGCAAGAGCTGCAAGAGAAAAGTTTCCATATTCTATTGAGTGTAAAAATCAAGAATCACTTAATGTGTGGAAGTCATACGAACAAGCAGAATCCAACTCTGGAGATTACGAGCCAGTAGTTTTTATAAAACGAAATAATCAAAAACCTCTAGTAGTGGTTGATGCAGAATACTTTGTTAAGTTGCATCAAATGTTACCAAAGGAATATAATATAGATGAACTTTATTGAAGAATACAAACAGTATCACGCACAAGAAGAACAAAACTTTCCTGGCAACAGTCTTAGACCACAACTAAGACATATAAACGATTTGGTAAAAGATACTAAAGCAGAAACTTTACTTGACTATGGTTGTGGTAAAGGATTACAATATTCTGAATGGAAACAACACGAGCAACTTGGAGTGATGCCTGCTTTATATGACCCAGCAGTTCCAGAATTTGAAGAACTGCCAGATGGGCCTTTTCATGGAGTTTTTTCTACAGATGTATTAGAACATGTACCCAAAGAAGAAATACCTGAGACATTACATAACATTTATTCCAGAGCAGAACGATTTGTTTTTCTTGGAATATGCACCAGACCTGCCAATACAATCCTTCCAAATGGAGATAACGCACATTGTACAGTAGAACCAATTAGGTTTTGGAAATCAATGGTCGAAGAACACGCTCCAAAATCTGTATACACCCACATAAAAACTTATGGTTACTGCAATAGTTACGAAATACTTCATGAAGATGTCTATTTGGAGTGGTATATAGACAACATATAAAAGCTAAATACTTTCACAGTATAGATATTATTATAAATAGTGATAATACGAGGTCATAAATGTGGATGTATTTACTTTAATTGCAGAGGTTGGTGTCCCTATTGCTGTCGCAATAATTATGGGATTTTTTATTTTTATGGTATTAAAACAAATACTAGAAGGTATAATCGACCAAATAAAAACTTTAACCATGTTTTGTAAAATGCTTGAGGATCGTGCTAGAGTGGGTTGTAATGAACTTATAAAAATTGATTTGTTGGTCAGTTCTGCTTTAGGAGTAACACCCGACATTGAACGCATTTCTAGAGCTGAAAACTTTAAAGAAGATGGTAAGTTAGATGTGAGGAGAGACTAGTGGAAAATGCAGCTGGTTTAGTTGCTGAATTTGGATTTCCAGTTGTTATGGCTGTTGGTATGGGATATTTTATATTCTACATATGGCAGTTTATTAGTAATAACATTCAACCAGAGATAGATGCGATGCATTTAGCTCTTATAAAATGTATTGATCAGAATCGTATGTTAGACAATGATATGATACGGTTACAACAAAAGGTAAAGGTAGTTTTAGAGTATAGAGAAAAAGATAAAATGCAAGAGGAAATACAAGAACAAGCAGAAAAAATTAGTAACGAAAAGGCGTTATCTGGGGAAAGGCAAAATGAAAATAAATAGAGCACTTAATTTTAAAATTAAAATAGCTATTTTATTATCAATATTTTTGTGTATGCACGTTGCAGAATATGCTAGAGCAAACGATTTGACTCATCAGTGGAAGTCACCAGCTTTTAGTGGGAGCGGATATAGTTCCCATGTATTAACAATTGAAAACCAAGAACATTCTAGAAAAAAAACAATACGAGAAAAAAGAGAAGCTGCAGAAAGAGAAGCAATAAGAGATGCAGCTAATACAAATCTTTCAAAGTTTATGAAAAATGTAGAATCAAGAATTTATGCCCAGTTATCTAAACAACTTGTAGATAATATGTTTGGTGAAGGTTCTGAAAATGAAGGCACAGTAACATTTGAAGGTACAACAATTAGTTACGCTAAAAGTACGGATAACGTAACATTAACAATAGTGGATGCAAATGCAAGCGAAACGGTTATTACAGTTCCTATCGGCGATTTTACTTTTTAGTTTAGTTGGTTGTGCTACATATGAAAGAATAGAACGACCAACATCTACATCATTTCCGATGGTGAAAAAATTAAAAGATTTTGCACCTCCCGAAAGGAAGGTGGAAATAGCTGTTTATCAATTTATTGATCAAACAGGACAGAGGAAGCCTAGCGACAATCTTGCTTCTCTAAGCACAGCTGTGACACAAGGAGCAGGAACGTGGTTAGTACAAGCACTTAAATCTGCTGGAAATGGAAAGTGGTTCACAGTTGTAGAAAGGATGCAATTAGACCAGTTATTAAAAGAACGGCAAATCATAAGAAATACGAGAAGTACTTATGAAGGAGATAAAGCAGAGAAAACTAGACCTTTATTGTTTGCTGGTGTTATAGCAGCTGGTGGGATTGTTGGTTATGACTCTAATACCGAAACTGGTGGTATTGGTGCAAGGGCTTTAGGAATAGGTATTCAAGACGAATACCGCAGAGATATGGTATCGGTTGCACTAAGATTAATATCGGTACAAACTGGCGAAGTTTTGATTGCAGTAAGCTCTCAAAAAACCATACTAAGTACAAAGGTTGGTATGAATGTTTTTAAATTTTTAGATGTGGGTACTAAGTTGGTGGAAGTTGAAGCTGGTGCAACCGAAAATGAGTCTACGTCTTACGCAGTTCGAAAAGCAATCGAACACTGTGTAGGACAGATGATTGAAGAAGGAATAAAAAAGGAACTATGGAAGTTTAAATAAGGAGACAACTAAATGAAAGCTAGCATACTTACAGTTCTCGCTTACTTTGTTATGATGAGTGTGGGTTATGCGAGTGATGTATACATTACGCAGTCGGGTGCAAGTCTTACTGCAAACATCAATCAAGATGGACAGACCAATAAATTTGGTAATTCAACTACGGACGTTACTTTAACAGGTGATACTCAAACATTGGACGTTGATCAAATTGGTAATACAAATACCATTGCAGCTTCTGTTGTGGGTGCGACACAAACATTCACACTTAAACAAGAGGGTAACAGTAATACGTCTACTGTTTCGGTTGGTGCTAACTCTGCGTCAGCAGACAACAGTATTATTCAAACTATTACTGGTAGTCAAAACACCACAACAGTTAATGTGGGCAATAGTGCAGCCTCCAGTGATGCAGACATTGATTTAGTCGCAACTGGTGACAGCAACACTATAACCATTAATGAAAACAGTACTGCATCAATGTTAGGTGATGATAAGAAGATAACAAACATTACAGCAATTGGTGGCAGCAATACCATTACATCAACACATACTGGTGCGGCTGACCAAGACACAACTCTACATCACACTGGTTCTTCAAGTACGTTTTCTATAACTCAAGGTGGAGCATACGATGGAACAGTTGATATGACAACAGTTGGGTCGGGACATAATGTTACAATTACTATGGACGATTAGTCTATTTCTTATTACTGGTAGTGTTTATAGTGCGATAGGAGATGTAGTTAAACAAGAAGGGAATGCTTCTGTGGAAAGATCAGGCGAAAAATCTGATCTACAAAAAGGTTCGAAGATTGAGTTTAAAGACAATGTTCGAACTGGTCGCGGTGACGTTGGTATCAAATTTGTAGATGATACAAATGTCGCAATAAGCTCACACAGTTCGTTAGTGATAGATGACTTTGTGTATGACCCAAATAATAAAGGTGGGTCTAAACTTATAATGAATGTTGCATTGGGAACAGTTAGATATGCAAGTGGTAATATTGCAAAACTAAATGCTCAAAATGTTGATATTCGCACTCCAACTGCACGAATAGGTGTGCTTGGAACTGCGTTTAGTATGACAGTTGATGAGGTAGGAAAATCTTTGGTTATCCTACTTCCCAATGCAGATGGAACGGTGGGTAAAATTTCAGTAGAAAGTGATGTTGGTCAAGTCATTCTTAATCAAGCATTTCAATCCACACTAGTCACAAATGGTGAGAGTGTACCAACTAAACCAGTTATACTTGATTTGACGTTAGACCAGATTAACAACTTATTAATAATTAAACCACCTAAAGAAAAACTTATAGAGATAGTCAGAAATTCTAATAGTCTAAAAAATTTACTGGATATAGACTTTTTAGAATATAGAGAGTTGGAAAAGAACCAGCTTGATGAAGATGAATTACAATTTACTGAATTGGACATTAATCCTTTAGATGTAGATTTGTTGATGAATGTACTAGACCAATTGATTTCATTGACCGCACAATCAGAAATGGTAGACGGAAGAACAAGTGGGTTCAACAAATCAACTCAAGTCAATACGCTTCGTGATGGTTCTCGTTTAGAAATAATTAGACAGGTTGGATCAAGTAATATTCATTTAAAATTAAATGCAGATTGGGGTTATGTAATCAATTTAACGCAAGGTGGAATACCTGTGCCGGAGATAACGACAGATGACGAAACTACTAATAATATTGTTATCTATCAGTCTGAGTAGTATTGCACACGCTGACAACAGTGTGTTCATAGAACAGATTACTGCCAGTGATGATACAACAATAACCATCAACCAAGACGGTAATAACAATGCTGTCAACTTGTCTATGGCTCATGATGATAACACACTTGATTTTGATCAAGTAGGAAACAACAATACAATTAGTTGGGTTTCCTATTGGGGTTCGGGTAAAAGTTGGGGTGGAGACTTGGACGGAACAAATAATGACATAAAGATTGAACAGAATAATACTATTGGTTCTGATTCAAACAAAGTCGGGTTTCACATACAAAGCAACAACAACAATGTTCATGTGTGTCAAGGATCTACTTTTGCCAGCAGTACATCTACGTCTTGTTCTGGATCTAGTTCTGAAGAATATGGTGGACATACCACTAATCTAGATTTACATTCTGGCAGCAATAATATAAAGATAGGACAACAAACTGGTACAGGAAATGCAGATCATTATGTCCAACTATATACATATGGCGGTGAGAATAACGATATTTTTGTAAACCAAAATGGTAACGGAAATAAAACATTAAACATGACTGTACGAACTGATGGTGGCGAACAATCTATAATTCAGAAAGATAGTGGAGCTCATACTGCGACAATAGATTTAACAGGAAGTTATCACACAGATTTAGATTTAAAACAACAGGGTAGTACTAATCAATCGTATAGTTTAACACAAAATTGTCAAACGTCTGGCGGTTGTGGAATATCATTAACACAAGGAAATTAAAGTGAAAAAATGGATTGTCTCTATATTAGTTATCTTGCTCTTTTGTGGTATTCGTTATTCAGACCCTTGGTTTTTGGATATGGTGCGACTGAAAGCACTAGACCAACACCAAAGAACACAACAGGAAACAATCACAGAAAAGATTGTAACTGTAGAAATAGATAATGATTCTATAAGAGAAAATGGTCAATGGCCTTGGCCCAGAAACGAATTAGCAAAAGACATTGAAGAATTGTATCGCATGGGAGCTGCGATTGTTGTAGTGCCTGTATTATTTGCAGATGCAGATAGAATGGGTGGCGATCAGCAATTTGATGAGATGTTGAAAAAGACTCCCACCATCATAGGACAAATACCAGCAAACCAAACCAAAGGCAATCCTGTACCCAGAGGAGTTGCAACGATAGGAGCTCCTTGGCAACCTTGGGTGTATAATTACGAGGGTGCGGTTGGGCCAATAGAATCATTTGCGAAATCTGCAATAGGTGTGGGTATGATGTTGATTGCACCAGAGGGGGATGGTGTGGTTCGTAGGATGCCTTTAGTGGTTCAGATAGACGGACAACTATACCCATCGTTATCTATGGAGATATTAAGAACAGCTGCTGGAGATATGAGCTATCAGATGAAGATTGGTGAGGGTGGTATTGAAGCACTACGCATACCAAAATACAAAACAATAACAACTGATGCAAATGGCGCAATTTGGATTGACTTTAAATGGAAAACAAAAACCTATGCGATAAACAGATTGACAGAAAAAGAACTATTTGATGGATTAAATTTTACAGGAAAAATTGTTATACTTTCACCAACTGCATCTGGTATTGATAATCCAGTTGCAACACCAGTGGGAGTTATTCAAAGCCATGATTTGATAGCTGCATCTATAACAACCATGATGACAGGAAGAAATATCACAAGGCCATTCTGGTCTGATTTAGCAGAGTTGTCAGTTACCTTAGTCGCGTCACTTATACTGACTGCGGTGGTGTTAACACTAAGTTGGTATTTCGGTGCGATACTGTTACCATTGTTTCTTGCTGGGTCGTATTATGGAAGTTCATACTTATTTACTGAATACAGTTATCTAATAGATTGGTCTTATCCTATTCTCACTATGTTTGTGGTTTGGTCAGTTGCAGCTTTCCTGCGGTTCATGGAAGAGTTTAGATTGCGTCAACAGATTAAGAAACAGTTTGAACATTACCTTGACCCAAGACAGGTTGCAATTTTACAGAAAAATCCAGAAGCACTAAAACTTGGTGGTGAACGTAGAGAGATGAGTTTTCTTTTTATGGACATTGTTGGGTTTACACCCATATCAGAATACTACAAAAACAATGATGACCCAGAAGGATTGGTCGAGTGTATCAATGACTACCTAGACCGCATGACTAAGATTGTCTTGGATAATGGGGGAACGGTAGACAAATACATGGGTGACTGTATCATGGCATTTTGGAACGCACCACTGGATTGTGAAAACCATGCAGAACTCGCAGTTCGTACCTCTATGGAGTGTGCGGTGGAGACTGAGAACCTAAAGGCTGCATGGAAGGAGAAAGGACTACCAGAGATTAATATCGGTAGTGGTGTCAATACAGGAACATGCATTGTGGGTAATATGGGTAGTACCACCAGATTTGACTATTCGGTTATTGGTGATGCAGTCAATCTGGCTGCAAGATTAGAGGCTTCGACTCGTAATTATCACAAGGAAGATGGTAGTATTGTTAACACCATATATTCTTCATACACCCAAGAACAGTTACCAAATGACCTAAAAGGTGTTGAAATAGACAAAATTAAGGTCAAAGGTAAAGAAGAATTAGTAACTATTTACAAATCTCTATGAAAATCAATGACTTACGGATAGCAATTTGCCTTGACAAAGTATGGCCCACCCCTTATAATGGTTACATAAGATGAAAAAAGAGGTGACTGAGTGAGTAAAGTGAATAATTGGATAATGGAAATGGAAGACTACACAGCTGATGCGGCTGAAGAGGTACTTTCGCAATTGGAAGATGTCACCAGTAAAGAAACAATCCTTTCAAATATACTTGAGTACGTCAAAGAACGTATGGAAATTGTTGACGAAAGTTACATAAAAGAGTATTTTGAAACAAATATTGACGAGTGGCGATTTGAGTTTAATTCAAAATATATCTAGTCCTGCCTTGACAAACCCTGTTCGGTGTGTTAGCATAGTTATATATGATGAAAAAAGTGAGTAAAAATATGAAGTTCGAATTCTTTTGTGACAAACCCCAGAAAAAAACTGTGACAAGTCACGATCATGTAATCAACTCTAACTGTGAGTGGAATACGCTGTCTAACAAAAATGCAGAAGTCAAAATATTTGATATTGTGATGGATGCAGTTGATTATGAAACTTTCATAAGACTCTATCATGCAGCTCTAGTTTCAGAGTATGTTCCAAAAGATGCGATGGAAACCTATAGAATGTGGTGTGCTGATATCACTGAAATACTTCTCAACAACGAAGAGAAGAATTTAAGTAGGTTAAAAATCAAAGAGTATGCTTTGTGTCATCGTGATTTGAAAGACTACAAACAAGAGTTCGATTGGGAAATGGTTGCTTTGAAGAAAGCAAAAGAAAAGTACCCACCACGTTATAGAGCTCTGTACTACAGACCAGAAGTAAAACTTGCGTTGGCCGCATAAGGAAATTTTATGAAATACTACGAACAAAATGTACCATCCTTTGAAATTGAATGGAAATATTCAGCCACCGTATATAACGAGTGCATGAGGCGTGCAGAGGAAATACTTGCATCATCTATCTTTGCAAAGGTGGTTGATGAGAATGATTTGATTGCACTTACTGAAAAACTAGTAGAAGAATACGAGGAATAAATACTTTCATGGACGTTTATACTCACACAATTATTGCAACAGGCGCAATTGCTGTCGCTTACTCACTAGGCAGATATGTGCAAAACAGCACGTTGCATGAAAAGGTTGTGGGTTGGGTTCTTGAAAAGTTAGAAAAGGATGGTTTTATTCAGACCAAAACTGATGAAGATGGTGATAAACAACTAATTAAAATATCAGAAATTATTGCAAAAAACATTAATGGTACTTGACTTTTTACATCAAATTGTGGTAAATTTATATTATGACTATGCATCTATTGCCTGCGTATTATACGACAACTAATACACGCAAAAAAAAGAAACCTACCAAAAACAAGAGAATTATTGCAGAGCGTGCTGCACACGAAAAGTTTCTTCGTAAACATGGCTGTCACCCTGACCAACTTAAAAATAAACCTAAGAAGTTTGTAGAGTGGAAAGGTCATGATGTGTATCGTAGAGAGACAAAATATATTCCTAGTCGTATGGATATGGGCAACATAGATAGTTGCACAAAAAAAGACAACACTGAGAAACTAAAAATATCAGCTGGATACACTATTGCGCCTGCATACAATAAAGGTGCGTACCAAGTAATCACCAAAGACAACGTAAAGGACATTGGTAAATGAAAGTGGAAGTTCGCAACAATAATGTTGATAAAGCTATCCAAATTATGAAAAAGAAGCTACAACAAGATGGCCTCTTTAATATACTTAGAGAACGAGAGTTCTATGAATCAAAAGGCTCTAAACGCAGAAAAACTAAAGCAGCTTCAATTCGTAGACAACAAAGAGAAATAAAAAAGAGGAAGGAAGAACTTGGATACTAACCAAAAAGTAGAAATTGTTGAACTGGAAGAATATGAAAATGCTTCTAAAACTTCAACTCCGTTAAAATTTCAACAACCATTTGTATGGTATATGAAATGGGCATCTTCAATCGTGCTTATTATTGCAATGATTATGACCACTAACAACATGTATCCCTACAATATGTATTTACAGTGCGTTGGTGTTGCTGGTTGGTTAGTTGTTTCAATCATTTGGAACGACCGAGCATTAATAATTGTAAATGCAGTTGCAGTTGCAATTTTTCTAAATGGTATTTTTCAATATCTTACAAGGGGATAAATTATGGTGCGAAAGAAAATAACTGCTACCACAGACAACAGTAAGTGGGAAGCACCTGTAAGAAAGAAGTTTCGTAAACCTCGTAAACCTATGACTGAGGAACAAAGGAAAGCTGCATCAGAACGTCTTGCAAAAGCAAGAGCTGTAAGAGCTGCAAAAAATCCTGAGTATGGTTTATCTGGTATTCATATAAGTTTAAGAGAACTTGATGAAGAACATCAGTTGCATCCAGATAAAGTTAAGCAGTGGATTAAAACACAAAAATCATATGCGACAAGTGAACGTGCATCTGTACGACAAAATGTTAAAGGTGCAAGTTCAAAACTTGCTATGCATGAAGGGTATGTTCGCAACATGCAATACTACCTCAAAAATGGCGATTGGATAGATATGTTCTATGGCGAATACATGCAAAACAAAATAAAGAGTTCTTGCAAAGCTTTAGCATACTATTGGTATGGGCCAAAGAAAGGCGAACCAAAACGAGATATTGATACGTTCTATCCTGATTTGGGTTGTGTGTGGACAAAAGAAATGGCATTAGGAGAATAATTTTTTGGAAGAAGATATTGAAAATAATGTCATTAAGGGGCCATGGAAAAAATTACATGTAAAACAACCCGAAGACATTGAAGCAGAACTTGAAATGAAAATGGAGTTTGCTGAAGAGTTGACACAAGAGTTGATTGTTCACATGGTACAAATGTGTAACGATAATAAAATTACCATAAGTGATGGAAAACTTATAAACGACCTTGGTATGATAATTGAATTTACAAAAGGTATGGTTTACAGGGGAATGGAGATACCATACCCCACACAAAACATTGTGGATAGGTTTGTTGATGTTGATAAAGACAACGATGGAGCTACTCACACTGATGTTAACATGGAACATTTGAGCAGATTCATAGAGTTGTTTATGTTGGAAGATGATAATGATTCTAGTTGATATGAGCCAAATTTCAGTTGCAAGTGTTATGATGCATTTGCATATGACTAAACAAACTAAACCAGATGATAATATGGTTCGCCATATGATTTTAAATTCGTTACGCATGTATCGTACTCGTTTTAAATCTGAGTTTGGTGAATTGGTATTATGTTATGATTCCAAACACTATTGGAGGCGAGACTATTATCCAGAATACAAAGCTTCTCGTAAGACTACCAGAAAGAAATCAAACCATGATTGGGATGCTATCTTTGAGTGTCTTAACAAAATCAAAAAAGAATTTTCTGAAAACTTACCTTATAAGTTCATAGAAATATATGGTGCAGAAGCTGATGATATTATCGGTGTTCTTAGTGCAGAAACTTCTGATGAAGTTATGATACTATCTGGAGATAAAGATTTTATTCAACTACAAAAGTATCCTAATGTAAAACAGTATAGTCCAATTACTAAAAAATTAATAGACGGCGAAAATCCTGTTACATATCTCCAAGAACATATTTTTAAAGGTGATACCAGTGATGGGATACCCAATGTACTATCGCCCGATAATACTTTTACTGAGGGATTGCGTCAACGGCCGTTAGGTGCTAAAAAGATTTCATCTTGGATTGATAATAACATTGATGATGTTTTACCAAACGATGAAGTAAAACGTAACTACCAAAGAAACAAAAAATTAATTGACCTTACTTGTTGCCCAGAAGAATTGTCGTCTGAGATAATACATACATATAAGGAAGCAATAGTTAATGACCGTAGCAAATTACTGAACTACTTTATTAAAAAGAGATTAAAAACTCTAACTGAATCTATAGGAGAATTTTAGAATGGATTTATTAATATCAGAAATTTTGGACAAGGTGTCCAAAGCAAAAACAAAACAAAACAAGATTGCTCTGTTAAAAGAGTATGATAGCCCGTCACTAAGAATGGTTATCAAGTCATCATTTGACCCCAAAATCAAATGGTCACTACCAGAAGGTGAAGTTCCTTTCAAACGAAACGAAGCACCAGCTGGCACTGAACACAGCACTCTTGCGTATGAAAGTAGAAGATTGTATCATTACATAGAGGGTGGCAATCCTTCTCTTAGTCAAACGAAAAGAGAGACTATGTTTGTTCAGATGCTTGAAGGATTGCATGATTCTGAAGCAGACGTTCTTGTAGCTGCAAAAGATAAAAGTTTACATCAAGCATATAAAGGTCTGTCTGCAAATGTTGTCAAAGAAGCTTTCAACTGGACTGATGAATACATGGTAGATGACCACGCAATTTATCATCAAATGCCGGGGCCTGCGAATGGGTAGTAATTTTTTAAATGATTATGTGAGTTTCGTAGACCACACTACAAGCGATCCTTCCAAACACATAAGTTACTTTAAAGAAACTTGTGACGTAGTTAAAGAACAGGGAATGGCTCCAGAACGTATGCTAACAGCCGCATTGGGGTTGTCAGCTGAATCTGGAGAGTTCACTGAGATTGTTAAGAAGGTTATCTTTCAGGGGAAACCTATGGACGAACACACCAAATATCATATGCAACGTGAACTTGGTGATGTTATGTGGTATGTTGCTCAAGCGTGTATTGCATTAGATACAGATTTAAGTGATATCATTACCATGAACATTTCTAAATTAGAAGATAGATATCCTGATGGTTTCGAAGTTACTCGTTCTGAGAATAGAGCTAAAGGTGACATATAGAAGTGATCGAAAAACCAACTGATAATATAATATCATTATCAGATTTAATCGAACAACGACTTCGTAAACAACAAGAGATAGATTACTACAGAGAAACTCTTATAAAGTTAGAACGAAAGATTCGTGAACTTAGTAAAGAAGTAGATATTACTTCCTTAATTATTGATATGATTGAGACTGAAAGGGTATTGACAATTGATGAGAAGCTTGGTAAAATACTACTATTGAATGAAAAAAAGAGAAAAGAATGAATATATTCTATGTAGATCGCGATCCCAAGATTGCAGCCCAAATGCACTGTGACAAACACGTTTGTAAAATGGTGATTGAATATCCACAGCTTATGTCAACAGCTCATCGTGTGCTTGACGGCAATCAATATTATGGTCTTACCAAGAATGGGAGAAAGATTAAACGCTGGAAGTTAAAAGACAAAGTAATGGAAGACAATCTAATGAAAGCGTCACATGTCAATCACCCTTCAAACCTGTGGGTTCGGGAATCTAAAACAAACTACAAATGGTTGTATTCTCTGTGGATTAATTTACTCAAAGAATATACACATCGTTATGGAAAAGAACATGCGTGTGAAGGTTATATAAATTTTCTCAAGGATTTGCCAACAAACATTCCTCATAATGAGTTTAGTGATCCACCACAATGTATGCCTAATGATTGTAAAACTACTGACACAGTGTCAGCATACCAAACCTACTACATAGTAAAGAAGTCAAACTTTGCAACATGGAAACTTAGACAACAGCCGGAGTGGTTCAATGAAAGATTTACATACCTTGCTCAAAGATAATATCGCAGTACAACAAGAACAGTTGTATGACGCATATATTAGAATAAAAGAATTGACTGATGAACTTAATGCTTTGAAAAAACAAGCAGCTAACACTCAACTGGAGTTTGACTTTAATGCCAACATATAATTTTTATAACAAAAATACTGATGAAAATTTTGAAAAGTTTATGAAAATTTCTGAACTTGATCAGTATAAGTTAGATAATCCTCACATTAGCCAAAGACCAGCTTTAGTAGCTTTTGTTGGTGATCACATTAGTGCAACAGCTCCAAAGATTGATGGTGGTATGAATGAAAGATTAGAACAGATTGCACATTCGAATCCTGGCTCCCCCCTCGCAGATAGATATGGTGGTTCTACCAAAACAGTTAAAGAAATTAAAACAAGAGAAGTTCTCAAAAAACATGGTGTTCTCGATAGGTTAAAAAAATAAATTATAAATAAAAATAATGGTGCAGGCGAGAAATCACACTTCAGCACAGATGCACGGCGTCTTGGAAGCTTGGAAGTCAATCCGCCTATGTACCAGAGGGGAGTTGACACCCTCAGGCGAACATCCTTGACTGTTGGCTCCCCTCACCTTTTTT
>Ga0222719_10001286_pt1 | contig 24575 bp, 17 predicted proteins | sample C33_34DmetaG_FD_165039 | JGI IMG/M metagenome (GOLD analysis project Ga0222719, IMG submission 165039) | Estuarine water microbial communities from San Francisco Bay, California, United States - C33_34D | ecosystem: Environmental > Aquatic > Marine > Unclassified | place: USA: California...
TGCTGTTACCGATGCAGATGGTGACTCAGTAGGCGCTGGCTACGCAGCCACAGTTACCCTGAGCGATGTCGACCTAAAGGCTGACACCTCAATTACTGCTGGTGGTAAGACCCTATCTGCTGGTGGCGACGCCGTTTCTTTCAGCGCCGTAACCAATGCTGACGGAAAGGTTTCCTTCACCGTTTCCGGCCTGTCCGCTCAGGATGCCGGTGACTCCTTCAATGTTGCAATTAAGGTAGACGCAATTGCGGCTGTAAACGATGACTTCGACGTAACTGCCGAGGACACCGCATCGTTCGTAAGCCACAACCTGCTCGGAACAAACGCTGTCCTGAAGGTGACTTCAGGTTCTAGCTACACCTTGACCTACGCAGCAGTTGACAACTTCGACCAGCCAGAGACCCGCGACATGCGAGTCAAGCTGAACGATGGTGGTGCCGTGACCAAGTTCGCCGACGTACGCAACGGTGTTGCTCAGTTCAACGTAACTGACGATGCTGATGTTGACGAGGTTTGGACTGCAACCTTGCAGATCTGGAACGCAGCCGACGGCGTTTACGAGGACGAGGGTATTGGTGCTGTTGCAATCACCCCTGTTGTCGGAACTTCAAATGCTGCATCTGCAATCACTTCGATTGCCGATGAGGACGTTGACCTGAACCTTGCTGACTTGACGGCTGCGAACACTCGCCTCGGTGAGACTGCCCCAACCGTTAACAACGAGTCTTCAGACATTACTGGTGTAGTAACCGACTCAACTGGTGCTGGAACTTACGCACAGGTAACCATTTCGGCTCCTGGCGTTCTGTTCGAGGTAGTAACTGATGCAGGTACCAACCTTTACGTTCTGAACAGTGTCACCGTGAGCACAAACGCCGCTGGTGTTTACGCCGGTGTAACTGCAATCAGCAACACCTCAGGTGACACAACAGTTACCGTATCCTCGGGTTCAGCTTCAGAAGATGTCGTCCTGACATTTGCTGCAGCAGCTGAGGGCACTGCTACTGCTGCAACCCTGACCGTTACCAATGCAGCGCAAGGCAAGACCATGACAGTCTCTGGTGTTGTGACCGACAAGTACGGCAACGTAGTTGACAACGCTGCTGGCGACATCGAGATCACCTACACCGGACCTGGATTCATCAACGGCGCTCTGCCAACTCAGACCGACGCTAACGGTGCATTCAAGTTCCAGGTGCTAATTGGTGCAGCTGACACCATCTCCGGTTCCGTAACCGTTGCGGTTGACGGAAACTCAGACGGTGACTTCACTGACGCCAATGACTTTGAGGTAAGCAAGGATCTGGCACCAGCCGCTCCTGCAGCTGACACCAAGGTCAACGCTGGTTCCTTCAAGGGCTATGTAGCCGTCTACGCAAAGGGTCACGAGGGCAAGCGCCTAAGTGCCAAGGTTGGAAACGACTGGGTAGTTGTACCAGTACTCGCTTCTAACTTCGAGCGCGTAGTTGAGTTCACCGGTGCTGGTTACACCATCTCGGTTCGTATTTACATCGACCGAGTACTGGTAGACACCATCGTTGTTACCACGAAGTAACTAACTAAGTACTAACCACTAACCCCCCTAGGGCAACCTAGGGGGGTTAGTCATTTCTGGGGTTCCCTCGGAAGGTCGGTGCACTTTGTTAGGGTCGTTACCCAATGGCATAGATGGAGGTCAATTCATGCGGAATGCTCTTGTAACTGGAGGGTCTGGAAAGCTCGGAAAGTTTGTAGTTCGGCACCTGATGGACGCTGGCTGGAATGTTACGAGTGTTGACCGAGTTCCGCATCCAGAACCAACGGTGAGTAGCACCGTCGTTGACCTGCTTGATAGCGGCTCTGTCATGGATCTGATGACTGGTGCAAATGAGCGTCACGACAAACTCGATGCTGTAGTTCATCTAGCTGCAATACCGGCTCCTGGCTTGCAATCCGACAAGGCGACCATAAACAACAATTTCAATTCCACTCTGAATGTCTTCATGGCTGCCAAGAACGCCGGAGTGAAGAAAGTTGTTTTTGCCTCCAGCGAGACAGTTCTAGGGCTACCTTTCGATACTCCTCCGCCCTATGTGCCCGTTGATGAGGAGTATGAGCCACGGCCAGAGTCTTTCTATTCGCTCTCAAAGGTTCTTGAGGAGCGTCTGGCTAGTGAGCTTTGCCGATGGGATCCTGAGCTTTCAATGACTGGGCTGCGATTCTCGAATGTAATTGATCCGATTGAGTACCCGGGTTTTGAAGACTTCCAAGACGATGCCATGAAACGTAAGTGGAATCTCTGGGGCTACATAGATGCTAGGGATGGTGCCCTTGCTGTTGAGAAAGCCCTCGAATACCGAACTCCAGGGTTCGAGTCATTCATTATTGCTAGTCCTGATTCAGTCATGCGAATGACGAATAAGCAACTACTGCAAAGGGTCTTTCCAGATGTCGCACTGAAGCGAGAAATTTCGGAGCATGAAACACTTCTAGGCATAGAAAAGGCAAAGAGACTTCTAGGGTTTGAACCCAAAAGGTCCTGGCGGGATGGATAATTTGGTCCTAGCCTCGCAGGAGACCTACCCCCCAAGGTCAATTTCAAATTCAAACTCATTAGGATGCTCAACCAAAAAGCTCTAATTGCAATCTAACTCCGGACTAGTTTCTTCGCTTCTTGATGTCTCGGATGAGCCACCAAATTAATGAGGCGAGGAAAAGGAGGAGTGCCCCAGGAAAACTTAAGAAAAGCATCCAGAGCCAAGCACCTCCGCCGGTCCCCTCGTTCCACATATCGCCCTCTGTAAACAACGAAGTAATGAATGCGAGCGCAAAAGGGAGGACCAAGAGCGCCAGGGATGCATAACTGACGTGCCTTGGTCGAAACCTGCTCATTCAAGCGCTCCTCAATGCCAGTCTCATGGGGCTTAATGCGTTCATCGCCATTCTAGGGACGCAACTTATCCCCTTGCGGGTGCTGGGCGGCTATTGGCCACCACCGCCACCGCCACCACCTCCGCCGCCGGCTCCTCCCCCGCCACCTGACCCTCCCGAGCCGCTAGCCGAACCCATCGATCCAGAGACCGAGCTGTCAAATGCGCTAAAACTGTCCGCGAATGTTCCGTGAGATGTGGACTCGATGATTCCTGAACCGCCAACGGCTGGAGCAAGCACATCAAGTTCTTTTGCCCAATTCTTGGCAAGTCCAAGCAACACTGCCCAGGGCAACAAGCGTTCATGAAGCACGACGTAACGGTCATCTCCTCGCCGGATAGCACCTTCAGGAGATTGCAGGAACGCAAGTCTTTCCTCCTCAGCAAGCTTCATGTAAACCTTGAGTCCAGACAGCTTTTTCAGGTTTTCAGCGCCAGCTGCGTTTAGAGGTTTCTTTGAGACTAAGAGCCCAATAACTGCCGAAAGGATTACTGCTGGGAAAGTCAGCACGAACCCTGTGGGGTCCGCTGGTTGGAACAAAGCGATACCAAGGAATCCGATTCCGAATAGCAGCAGGGACACAGCAACAGCAGGCAGTATCCGAAAGAGTCGAGATTTAGTTGGAATCTCGCGCAAGTACAAGTCTTTGAATTTAGCGCTTGAGCTATTGGTGAATTCGATGTAGTTCGAGCCAAGGTCTGAGGGCTTGGAGGGCAGCTTCGCAAGTTCTCCAACCTTAGGCATGAATTGCTCACCACCGAGGATTGCCTCAATAAACTCTTCATCTTCTGCTGTTAGATCTGAGCCTTGACGCTTTAGTGCCCACTTACCTTTTTCGAATTCAATTAGTCGAACTTTCTTCTCTACGGCTAGCTGCAAGAGCCTGCTCGTGAAGAAAGCCCTGGGTTTTTTGAGCAGTAAAGCAGCCATGTATAAATCAAGTTCCTTCGGAGGCAAGTACTCAGGGCCGCTCTGACGCACTGGACCCTCATGCCTCAGGCGCCTTACTCGGAAGAATATGGAACTTGGGAGAATGACAAAAACTAGTACCAGAAAGAGAATCCAGGAGGGTACAGAAATCCAGGGGGCAACTTCAAACTGCTCATCCAAGACCACCGAGTTAGTTCTGAAGCCGAGTGCAACTGTAAGGGTTTCACCTGGTCCAAGGTCTTTTGCCTCTGCAATGACCACATATCCGTTCCCAGACTCCTCAATCGTGATATCGCATTTCTGGTCAGATCCGTATTCACCGAAGTAGCAATGCATTCGGTCCTGCAGAAGATCTCTGGCAAGGCTCCCATCTATTCCAATGCTCGCGCTGACAGATTGAAATTTCTGCAGCCACCCTGTGCCATTTACGTCCCAGTAAAACTCCCAAATGCCATCGTCTCCAAATTCACGAAGAACGTTGGTTTGTGAGTATTCGAGAATGAAACTCTGCCTGCCTCGCAAAAATGACCCCTCTGGAACGGCAGTGTCAACAACCACAAAGTCCCCTTCGAGATAGGTCTCCAGGGGTCGGGGTGAGCCAGTCTCGTCAGTTAATGACAAGACCTCTGTGCCAAGAGGAGAACCCTCGTGCCAGTCTGGTATGTACCGGAACAGGCCCCTGTTTTGGTCACGTTCGGGAAAGAGGGCGACCAAAGTCTCTCGGACATCTAGAACGCTGCGTCCACTTTCCTCAAGGCTCAGTTGGTACTTGGCATCAAAGCTTTCAAACTCAAAGTCGTTTACGTCACCTGAAGTAACAGATGGCTCCTCGGCACTTCCCATGGAAAAGATAAGGCTGAGTTGGGGAAATACGAAAAGCAATCCGAGCACAACCCCAACAATCCGAGTACTTCGCTTTGTCAAAAACCCTCTTACAAGAGTCTGAGGAGTTGAGTCCTGGCGTTCCATCTATTCACACTATGACAACAGTTATTGCGCCGCCACAGCTCGGCCTCCCAAGAACAGCGCCGCATCGGCTAGTTCCAGCTATTTGTGCAGATCTCGATGTCAGCCAAAACCCTGAAATTGCCTGAAATTCGCTGAAATATCCCTACCTTGACCAGTAGTTCACCAACTTCCCCGTAATCTAGGCTCAAAACCGCATACAAAGCCGGGTAGCAGTAACCCTGGAAGTGCCCTATGGATCAGAAGGTTCGACATAAGCTGATTGGGCGCAAGGACTAAGCAGACTCCCTCGGGCTAACCGAGAAGTTAGATGAGATCAGGTTGCCCTGGGTGTCAATTACCAGTCTCAGCCTTGCTGCAGCGTCGTAGATAGGTGTCTTGTCGACAACGATGAAGCCAAAGTTACCGGTGATGTCTCCTAGTAGGAGGTCAGTAGCTACATAGGTGAGAACGGTGTTGCCGTTTAGCTCCGATGTCTTCTCTGAGAGCCATCTCTCTGGCGCTACTGCAAACTCAATGCCATCTACCTCTAGCAAGAACGAAACGTGCTGGATGCCCTGTTCAGTCTTTACGTCAAAGGCAACGCTTGCGGTTAGGCCTGTGCCATTTGTGAGAGTGGCGGTTCCAGCGTTTACTGCAAGCTGACGAGTGGTGTCTCCAGCTGTGATCTCAGCTAGGGCCTCTCTGGTTAGAAACTCCGAAACAAAGCCTTCAAGGACCTCGCGCTCTGGGTCAACCTCAACTGCTGCTAGCCGCGCAGCAGGAACAACGGCTGGCTGGGTTTGTGGGGCTTCGACACTTACTGTTTGAGTCTCTAAAGCCTCTGGCTCACTTGGGTTTTCGGCAACTACAGTCTCGGTCTCAGCAGGAAGTGCCTCTGCAGCTGGTTCTGGCTCCTCAGCTGGCTCTGCCACTGCTGCCTCAGGCTCCTGAGTTGGGGAGGTGGTTGGTCCGGAGATTACCTGCTCCTGGACTGGAGCAGAGAGGTTTGGCAGCACGCCAATTGAAACTGCGAGTACTAGCAGGAAGGCACCTGCAGCTGAAATGTACTTGCCGCTCTCGGCTGCTGCCTTTCTGGCTGCAATGGAGAGAATCTCGGAGATGCTCTTGCCCTTAGTCTCTGCTTCTCCAACGAGTGCCTTGCGGAAGGCTGAGCGTGCTCTGAAGAGCAGCTGCCTGAAGGCGTTTTCGCTTAGGCCCATCTGGGCTGCAACAACCTCTGCACTCTTCTCCTCGTAGAGGGTCGCAATGATGGCTTCGCGGTGACGAGGCTGGATCTTGGAAAGAGCGAGAGCGACGATGCCGGCATCCTCGGCTCTTTCGAGGTCTTGACTTAGTTCTGGGTTATTTGATGCAAGGTCTGGGCTCTCTTCGATTGGAGCCAGGGTTACCTTACTGTTTGCTCGGATGACATCGAGGGCTAGGAGTCTTGTCTTCCACTTCAGGAACCTAAGCACTCCCAGCTCGCTGTCTAGCTCAGGCAGGGTTGTCATGAGGTAGAGGAAGGCCTCCTGGACTACCTCTTCAACCTGGGAGGGGTTCTTGAGAAACTTCTTGGCGTGACGCTCTAGGTGGGGACGGAAACGAACGTAGATGCTCGCGAAGTCAGCAGCAGTCCAGTCTCTTAGGACGGCAGGGGTTAGCGAGTCTGCCAGGTGAATGCGAAATTCGGGCAGACCAAACTCATCGTCAGATTCGTCTTCAAAGTTGAAGACTTCCTGATCGCGCGCGTCGTCTCCGATGTTGTTTGCCATCACTATCAATATACGCAGGCTGTCAAGAGGCGTTACGGTTCAAGGGCTTTGAAAATAGGGCATTTTCTGTCTCCGGCAATAGGCTCCTTTCGTGAACTACGAGAGCCTGATGACATTGGCCATTGCCGAGGCAAAGCTCGCCGAGGTTGATGTGCCGGTGGGGGCATTGCTAGTTACCAGCACCGGTGAGGTTGTTGCAAGCGCCCACAACCAAAAGGAGCTCACTGGAGATCCAAGTGGTCACGCAGAGATTTTGGCTATGCGCAAGCTGGCTGAGGCAAAGGGTGACTGGCGTCTTGAGGACCTCACGCTCATTGTCACCCTGGAGCCTTGCGTGATGTGTGCCGGGGCAATTGTTGCTGCAAGGCTCAAAGCGGTTGTCTTTGGTGCCTACGATGAAAGAGTTGGTGCTGCCGGCTCTGCCTACGACATTGTTCGTGATGCCAGGTTGGGGGGCAATGTGGGTGTTACCGGCGGAGTGCTTGAGAATGAGTGCCAGGAGCTGTTGAAAGAGTTCTTCCAGTCCCGGAGGACATGAGCACATTTTCTAGAGGGGTTTATTTTGTTAGGCTCTTCCGCGGTGACGTGTCCGAGCGGCCGAAGGTGCAACTCTCGAAAAGTTGTGTGGGTGAAAGTCCACCGTGGGTTCAAATCCCACCGTCACCGCCAGTTTTCTTCATCGCAATTAGCAAATTAGGTCAGGCTGGTAACTAGTGAGTGAATTAGAACCACAAGACCTTCTTAGAAACCTCAGGACAAGACTCTCTGAGGTTGCCAGCGTGCTAGACCCAAAGCGGCTACAGAGCGAAATTTCTGAGCTAGAGCAGCAGGCGGCTGAGCCTGGGCTTTGGGACGATCAGGCAAGGGCCCAGCAGGTAACCTCTGCGCTCTCTCACAAAAAGCTAACCCTTTCAAGACTGACTGAGCTCAGCGCAGGTCTTGATGATGCTGAAGTCCTTCTTGGGCTTGCGAGCTCCGAGGAAGACGCGGCTGCTGCCATCGAGGCCCAGGCTGAGCTTTCCAAGTTTGAGGCGCTACTTGGGGATCTTGAGACTGAGACCATGCTCAGCGGCGAGTATGACTCAAGGTCTGCCGTCATGAATATTCGAAGCGGTGCTGGGGGCGATGACGCAACAGACTTTGCCGAGATGCTGATGCGGATGTATTTGCGCTACTCAGAGACCGAGGGGATGAAGGCCGATGTGCTGGATGTGTCCTATGCAGAAGGGGCCGGAATTAAGTCCTGCTCCGTGAAGTTCGAGGCTCCCTATGCCTATGGAAAGCTCTCGGTGGAGTCTGGTACCCACCGCCTAGTTCGAATGAGCCCCTTTAATGCAGCCGGCAAGCGCCAAACCTCATTTGCTGCGGTTGAGGTTGTGCCGCTGATTGAGCGCGATAACGAGGTAGAGGTTCCAGACAGCGAGATCAGGGTAGATGTCTTCAGGTCCTCAGGTCCCGGTGGTCAGTCGGTGAACACCACCGACTCTGCGGTGAGAATCACTCACATCCCAACCGGCATCGTGGTCTCATGCCAAAACGAGAAGTCGCAGCTGCAGAACAAGATCGAGGCCATGAGGGTTTTGCAGTCCAGGCTCTTGGACATCAAGCTAAAAGAGGACGAGGCAAAAAAGAAGCAGCTTGCGGGAGAAGTGAAGGCTAGCTGGGGTGAGCAGATGCGCTCCTACGTTCTGGCGCCCTATCAAATGGTGAAGGACCTCAGGACGGAGCACGAGGAGAATAACCCTGACGATGTCTTCAACGGGAAGCTAGCCGGCTTTGTTGCCTCCGGAATCAGATGGCGGGCTCAGCAAAACAGCTAACACCCGCATCGCTAGTGGGGCTCTTGGGACCTTTCAACCTAGGCTTGGCACAGCATGATTCGTCTCGAGAATGTATCCAAGACCTACCGCGGTGCAAGCGGATCCGCGGCTAATGATGTTCGGCTCGAGATCTCCCGCGGAGAGTTTGTGTTTCTGGTCGGCTCCTCGGGTTCTGGCAAGTCAACCCTGCTTCGGATGCTGCTGCGCGAGGAAAAGCCGGATGAGGGTGAGATCTTTGTCTTGGGCGAGAACTTGGCGAGGCTTCGGCAGTCGCAGGTTGCCAGCTACCGCAGAAAACTAGGCGTTGTCTTCCAGGACTTTAGGCTGCTCACAAACAAGACCGTCTACCAAAACGTTGCTTACGCGCTGCAGGTAATTGGGAAGTCAAAGGCATTTATTGAGACCACTGTTCCCGACGTGTTGAGGCTAGTTGGGCTGGAGGAGAAGTCTGCCAACTACCCCTCTGCCCTTTCTGGAGGCGAGCAGCAGCGGGTTGCCATTGCCAGAGCGCTCGTGAATCGGCCTGAGCTGCTATTGGCCGATGAGCCAACCGGAAATCTTGATCCTGGAAACAGCAGAGAGATCATGGGTCTTTTGGAGCGCATCAATCTCTCGGGGACAACCATAGTCATGGCAACTCACGACCGCGGCATCGTGGACCAGATGCAGAAGCGAGTAATCGAGGTGAGCGAGGGCAGGATTGTTCGAGATGCCCAGACTGCCGGCTATCGCGAGATTCCCTCTGACGCCATTGGGCAGGTGAGTGAGGAATGAGAATCTCATTTGTTCTCAGGGAGCTCTGGGAGGGTATCCGGGGAAACCTCTCTATGGTGCTCTCAATTGTCCTGGTGAGCTTCGTATCGCTGAGCTTTGTCGCGGTTGCTGCGCTGTTGCAGGTGCAGGTGGGGAACCTAAAGAACTACTGGTACGACAAGGCTCAGATCGCGATCTACCTCTGCAATGACTTTGAGTCTGAGCTTGTTTGTGAGGCTGGGGCGATAACCCAGTCCCAGCAGATTGCGGTTGCGGCACAGCTGAAGTCAACCGCGCTGGCTCCCTACATTGACACCTACTACTTTGAGAGTCAGGAGGAGGCCTACCAGAGACTGCTTGAAGAAAGTTCGGAGCTCAGCGCAGCGCAGTATCTCAACCCGGAGCAGCTCAATGCCACCTACTGGGTCTCTTTGGCCGACCCGGAGAGCGCGGAGCTGGTGGTTGAGGCCTTTGAGTCCCAGCCCGGGGTGGCATCGGTCGCTGACCAGCGCAGCTATTTCGATCCAATCATTGGTTTGCTAAACGGGGCGAGTGTGGCGGCGGGTTCTATCGCGGCCGTCATGCTTTTCAGTGCCGCGCTTCTGACCGCGACCACAATCCGGCTCAGCGCCTTTGCCAGGAGAAAAGAGATCGCAATCATGAGGCTGGTGGGTGCATCCAGCGCATCAATTCAGTTGCCTTTCATTCTCGAGGGTCTGCTGGCGGCCTTGGCGGGTGGAGGCCTGGCAATTGGCCTAAATGTCTTTTTGGTTGAGAACTACCTCACCGACTCGCTCGCGCTAGAGCTTGCCTTCGCGAATTTTGTAACCACCGCGGACGTGCTCCAGGTCGCTCCTTTTGTTCTTGGCCTCGGTGCTATTCTCGCTGTCCTAGCCTCGGGTATTTCTACCTTCAGGCACCTAAGGACCTAGGAGACCCCCATGCCACGCGAGCGTGGTCAGAAGCTCATTGCCAATAACAAGCGAGCTCGCTACGACTACTTCATAGACGACGTCTATGAGGCTGGCATTGTGCTGTCCGGGACAGAGGTCAAGGCCCTGCGTCAGGGCAAGGCATCTTTGACCGATGCTTACGCCTTAGTTGATGGGGGAGAGCTTTGGCTTGAAAATGCGTATATCCCCGAGTTCACGCAAGGGTCTTGGACTAACCATGCGCCGAGGCGAAAGCGCAAACTCTTGCTCGCCAAAAAAGACATTGCAAAGCTAGCTGGGAAGTCGAAAGAGACCGGCTACACCCTCATCCCGATAAGCCTTTATTTCAAGGACGGCTACGCCAAGGTTGAGATTGGTCTGGCGCGGGGTAAGAAGGACTATGACAAGCGCGAGACCCTGAAAGAAAAAGACGCGAAGCGGGAAATGAACAAGGCTATTAGAGAGCAAAAAACCCGTGAAAACTAATTTGGTCACAAATTAGTAAAAAACCTGCGGAATTTTAAGTTGCGTAGCATAATTCTCCCCCTTTAGGATAGAGGTTTGCTTCCCTAACCCTGCCCGGCGATAAATAGCGGTTGTCTGGCGCGATGCAAATTGTGGCTCGTCACGGTTTAGGTATGCGAATTTCCGCCCAAACCTAACTAACTTCCCTAGGGGTATTCACTTTGGCTGCTGCGAAAAACGCTAAAACCACCAAGTCCGCAAACACATCAAGAACCGCTCAGAGGCCTTCATTTGCCAAGCACTCTGACCCGGTAGAGATTCCAGACCTACTCTCTCTTCAGACTGAGAGCTTTGACTGGCTGGTAGGAGCCCCTGCCTGGCGAGCAATCGCTGGCAAGGCTGCCAAGACCGGCCTCGACGAGGTCTTCGAGGAGATCAGCCCAATTGAGGACAGCAGCAATGCTGCCCAGGATGCGAAGATGGGCCTTTCGTTCTCCGACCCAGAACTATTCGACCCTCCCTACACCCCTGACGAGTGCAAGGAGAAGGGTAAGAGCTACACCCAGCCGCTCTACATCAAGGCCGAGTTCACCAACTACCTAACCGGTGAGATCAAGAGCCAGACCGTGTTCATGGGTGACTTCCCGGTAATGACCGGCAAGGGAACCTTCATTATCAATGGCACCGAGCGCGTGGTTGTGTCTCAGCTGGTTCGCTCACCAGGTGTCTACTTCTCGGTGTCGACCAACACCACCGGAAACCTTGACGTTCGCAACAACAAGGCCCAGATCATTCCAAGCCGCGGAAGCTACCTAGAGTTTCTGACCGAGTGGGTCAAGGACGAGCGAAAGCCAGCCGCTCGCTTTGGACAGCCGATTCTGCAGGTGCAGGTGGATCGTAAGACCAAGGTCTCCGCAACTATCTTCCTGAAGGCCCTTGGCTTCACCAAGGACGAGATTCGTGCAGAGTTCTCAGACATCAAGGCTGCCGTTGAGGCAAGCCCACTGGGCATGAAGTTCGACGAGGACATCATCGAGAGAACTCTTGAGTATGACGAGTCAAAGGTCTTCGCTAACCCAATCCTGAGCAAGGAAGAGGCGCTTCGTGAGGTCTACCGCAAGGTTCGCGGTGAGGCTGCAGGTAGTGAGGTAGCTGATGCTTGGCTGCGCTCCACATACTTTGAGTCAAAGCGCTACAACCTCGCTCGCGTTGGTCGCCACAAGATCAACCGCAAGCTCCAGATCGAAGAGGAGGCCAACATCACCACGCTTACGCGTGCTGACATCGTTAGCACCCTGAAGTACCTTCTGCTCTTTGACCTAGTTCTTGCCAACAACGTTTCATCTAGCTCGCAGAACGCAGAGTTTGCTATCAAGATGAACGGCAAGAAGGTAAACCTCGCGGTTCGCTCTGACGACATCGATGACTTCTCCAACCGCCGCATCCGCAGCGTTGGCGAGCTAATTCAGAACCAGGTTCGCATCGGCCTCAGCCGCATGGAGCGCGTGGTTCGCGAGCGTATGTCCACCCAGGACATTGAGGCGATTACCCCTCAGACCCTTATTAACCTGCGTCCAGTTGTCTCGGCACTGAAGGAGTTCTTCGGAGCAAGCCAGCTATCGCAGTTCATGGATCAGAACAACCCTCTTGCAGGCCTCGCTCACAAGCGTCGTCTCTCTGCTTTGGGTCCTGGTGGTATCGCTCGTGAGCGTGCCCAGATGGAGGTTCGTGACGTTCACCCTTCCCACTACGGAAGGATGTGCCCGGTTGAGACCCCAGAAGGTCCAAACATCGGTCTGATTGGATCACTTACCGCCTTCAGCCGGATCAACAGCTTTGGCTTTATCGAGACCCCTTACCGTGCTGTTAAGAACGGCAAGCCATCAAGGACCGTTGAGTACCTAGATGCTGCCAGCGAAGACGGCAAGGTAATCGCAGGCGCTGACACTCCATTGAGTGACGACGGCTCCCTCAAGGGTCCAAAGGCCTTTGCTCGCTTCCGTGGCGACATCGTTGAGGTGGACGCAGCAGATGTTGACTACATCGATGTCTCCCCGCGTCAGCTGGCTTCAGTCTCTACGTCTCTGATTCCATTCCTCGAGCACGATGACTCGTCACGTGCTCTGATGGGTGCGAACATGCAGCGTCAGGCTGTGCCACTGCTTCGCGCAGACAGCCCATATGTAGGCACCGGCATGGAGCGCATTGCTGCCATTGACTCCGGTGCTGTTGTGGTTGCAGATCAGGCAGGTGTTGTCGAAGAGATTGACGCTGACGAGATCACCGTCCACAACGACAACAAGAAGCGCTCCACCTACCCACTTCGTAAGTTCGACCGCTCAAACCAGGGAACCGCAATCAACCAGCGAGTAATCGTTGAGGTTGGTCAGCGCGTTGAGGTTGGCGACGTTCTAGCCGACGGTCCATCCACCGAGAACGGTGAGTTGGCACTGGGTAAGAACCTGCTTGTGGCATTCATGCCATGGGAGGGCTACAACTTCGAGGACGCGATCATCTTGAGCCAGGAGCTTGTCAAGCAGGACACCATGTCTTCGATTCACATCGAGGAGTATGAGGTTGATGCTCGCGACACCAAGCTCGGTGCCGAGGAGATTACCTCCGACCTGCCAAACATTTCGATTGAGGCCCTAGCTCAGCTAGATGACATGGGCATCGTCCGTATTGGTGCAGAGGTTCGCCCGGGAGACATCCTGGTCGGAAAGGTAACCCCTAAGGGTGAGACCGAGCTCTCTGCAGAGGAGCGACTACTTCGTGCGATCTTCAACGAGAAGAGCCGAGAGGTTCGCGACACCTCTTTGAAGGTCCCACACGGCGAGGGCGGAACCGTCATTGGCGTCAAAGTATTTGATGCTGAGGATGGCGACGAGCTCGGAGCAGGTGTAAACCGCAGAGTTGTTGTTCACATCGCCCAGAAGCGAAAGATCACCGAGGGTGACAAGCTTGCTGGCCGTCACGGCAACAAGGGTGTTATCGCCAAGATCCTCCCGGTTGAGGACATGCCGTTCATGGAGGACGGAACTCCTGTTGACATCGTGCTAAACCCGCTGGGTATCCCAGGCCGCATGAACTTTGGTCAGGTCCTTGAGACCCACCTAGGTTGGGCATGTAAGCAGGGCTGGGACGTCAAGGGCGTCGCCAAGTGGGCAGACGACATGGCTAAGAGCCTGATCAAGAGCGAGCCAGGTACCAAGGTTGCAACACCTGTGTTTGATGGTGCGACCAAGGATCAGGTTGCTGGCATCTTGGACCACACCCTGCCAAACGCAGATGGCCAGAGGCTCATCGATGGCACCGGTAAGGCAAGGCTGTTCGATGGACGCAGTGGCGAGCCATACCCAGAGCCAATTGCCGTTGGTGTCAAGTACATGCTGAAGCTTCACCACCTGGTTGACGACAAGATCCACGCTCGTTCAACCGGTCCTTACTCGATGATTACCCAGCAGCCGCTGGGAGGTAAGGCACAGTTTGGTGGCCAGAGGTTCGGTGAGATGGAGGTATGGGCCCTACAGGCCTATGGCGCCGCTCACACTCTCCAGGAGCTACTAACCATCAAGTCCGACGACATCGCAGGTCGCGTCCGCACCTACGAGGCAATCGTCAAGGGCGACAACATCCAGCCGCCAGGAATCCCGGAGTCATTCAGGGTTTTGGCCAAGGAGATGCAGTCACTTGGTCTCAACGTCGAGGTAATCGACGACGAGGGCAGGGTTGTAGTGCTGAAGGACGAGGAGTTCGAGTCCGACCGCGCAGCCGAGGAGCTCGGCATCAACCTAAGCCGCAACGAGAACCTGTCCGCCGAATCCGACTTCAACACCTACCAGTAGACCTAAGAGGAACTAGAGAAAATGTCAGTAAGAGTAGAAAACTTCAGTGCCCTTCGCGTAGGTCTAGCTACCAGCGAGGAGATCCGTTCTTGGTCATCCGGTGAGGTAAAGAAGCCAGAGACCATCAACTACCGAACCCTAAAGCCAGAAAAAGACGGCCTGTTCTGCGAGAAGATCTTCGGTCCCACCAAGGACTGGGAGTGCTCCTGTGGAAAGTACAAGCGAGTTCGCTTCAAGGGCATCGTCTGTGAGCGCTGTGGCGTAGAGGTCACCAAGAGCTCGGTTCGTCGTGAGCGCATGGGTCACATCGAGCTAGCTGCTCCGGTAACCCACATCTGGTACTTCAAGGGTGTTCCATCACGCCTTGGCTACCTGTTGAACATGGCTCCTAAGGACCTAGAGAAGATCATTTACTTCGCTGCCTACAGGGTCATGGAAATTGACCGTGAGCTTCGCGATGGTGAGTATGACCTAGTCCGCGAGGAGTACGTTGACCGCATTCGTGCCCTGGTTGCAGCTCGCAACGAGGAGTTCGAGGCAGCAGCCTCCGAGGAAATGGCAGAGCTTCGTGAGCTTGGCCTAGAGCTGCAGATCTCAAACAAGTTCTGGGAGACCCCACGCTGGATTGAGAAGCAGTTTGCCAAGAGCGTCGAGCAGCTAATCGACTCCGAGGAGAAGGACCCAGATGGGTTCTGGTCTGCAAAGTCCCTTGCTGTCGAGACCGATGAGGAGCAGGAGGACGCAGTCGTCCGCACCTCTGACGAGACCAAGAAGATCAAGAAGCTCATGGCGGACTTCAAGAAGAAGACCGACAAGATCGTTCGTGAGTATGCCCGCCTAGAGCGCCCTGCCAACCTTCACAAGGAGCAGATCGCCTGGAGGATGTTCCTGACCGCAGAGGTTGGACAGCTACTTCCAAACGACGTGATCTTCGACCACTTCGACTACTACTTCTCCGACTACGTAATCACCGAGATTGGTGCCGAGGCCGTGATGCAGGTGCTAGCCGCATTCGACCTGACCGGTGCTGCGGCTGAGCTTCGTGCTGAGATTGCAACCACCAAGGGCTCAAAGCAGACCCAGGCCATCAAGCGCCTGAAGGTCGTCAGCAGCTTCGAGCAGTCGGGAACCCCGCCAACCTCGATGGTGCTTTCGGTGCTGCCTGTGCTGCCTCCCGAGATTCGCCCGATGGTTCAGCTCGATGGTGGCCGCTTTGCTACCTCCGACCTCAACGATCTCTACCGCAGGGTTATTAACCGCAATAACCGTCTGAAGAGATTCGTTGACCTAGGCGCTGTGCCAAAGACCATTCTGAATAACGAGAAGCGCATGCTGCAGGAGGCTGTTGACGCACTGTTCGACAACGGACGCCGTGGTCGCGCAGTTACCGGAACCGGTAACCGTGCCCTTAAGTCGCTCTCTGACCTTCTGAAGGGTAAGCAGGGCCGCTTCCGCCAGAACCTTCTGGGTAAGCGCGTTGACTACTCCGGTCGTTCGGTAATCGTTGTAGGTCCTCAGCTGAAGCTGCACCAGTGTGGTCTTCCAAAGCTGATGGCACTTGAACTATTCAAGCCCTTTGTGATGAAGCGACTTGTTGATTTGGGTCTTGCCCAGAACATCAAGAGCGCGAAGCGCATGGTTGAGCGAAGCCGCCCACAGGTTTGGGGTGCTCTAGAAGAGGTAATCAAGGAACGACCAGTTCTGCTAAACCGCGCACCGACCCTTCACCGCCTTGGAATTCAGGCCTTTGAGCCAGTCCTGGTTGAGGGCAAGGCTATTCAGCTGCACCCACTTGTCTGTGCTGCGTTCAACGCTGACTTCGATGGTGACCAGATGGCTGTTCACCTACCGCTATCGGTAGAGGCTCAGGCTGAGGCGAGAATCTTGATGCTCGCATCAAACAACATCTTGAAGCCTTCCGATGGCCGTCCGGTTGCAACACCAACCCAGGACATGATCATTGGTCTATTCCACCTAACCGAAGAGGTTGAGGGCGCTAAGGGTGAAGGCCTAGCCTTCAGCTCGATGGCGGAGGCTCAGATGGCATTTGACATCCACGAGCTTGCAATCAGCGCCAAGATTCGTATCCGTGTCGATGGAGAGCTTCGCGAGACCACCTTTGGTCGCGCGCAGTTCAATGAGGCGCTGCCTGAGAACTACCCGTTCGTGAACGAGCAGGTCGGCAAGAAGCAGCTCGGCCAGATCGTCTCCGATTTGGTTGAGATGTATTCCAGGACTGAGGTTGCCGCTTCTCTTGACAAGCTCAAGGATGCCGGTTTCCACTGGGCCACCCGCTCGGGTGTCTCGATGGCTATCTCGGACGCTAACTTCGACCCAAAGGGCACCTTCGACAAGAAGCGCGCTGAGATGATCACCAAGGCCGAGAAGCAGCACACCAAGATTCAGGAAGCGTTCGACAACGGACTCAAGTCTGACCTCGAGCGTCGTGATGAGCTTGGTGAGCTTTGGTCCAAGGAGACCAAGGAGATCCAGACCCTGTTGCAGGAGTCGATCCCGCAGGACAACGCGATCTACAAGATGGTGACATCTGGTGCTAGGGGTAACTGGCTACAGATTCGTTCCATCATGGGTATGCGTGGCCCGGTTGCAACCTCCTCCGGAGACTTCGCACCGATGCCTGTGAAGGGTAACTACCTGCTGGGTCTAACCGCTCACGAGTACTTCACCAACGCGACCGGTGCCCGAAAGGGTAACGCTGACACCGCCATGAAGACTGCGGCCGCGGGTTACCTAACCCGTCGTCTGGTTGACGTGGCTCAGGATGTCATCATTCAGATTGAGGACTGCGGCACATCCAAGGGTCTTGAGAAGGACCTTCTGGATGACGAGCAGGTCGAGCTATCGATCGTTGGCCGCACCAACCTCGCCGATGTAAAGGTCGGCAAGGATGTACTGGTCAAGGCTGGCGAGAACCTCGACCACGCAACCGTTCGCAGGCTCAAGGAAGCCGGAGTCGAGACCATCGTGGTTCGTGCCGTGCTTACCTGTGAAGCTGAGGCCGGAATCTGTGCAGCCTGCTACGGAGTATCGCTTGCTACCAACCAGGAGGTGAACGTCGGTGAGGCCATCGGTATCATCGCCGCTCAGTCCATTGGTGAGCCAGGTACCCAGCTAACTATGCGTACCTTCCACACCGGAGGTGCCGCTGAGAACACCAAGAAGCAGACCATTTTGAAGTCAATTGGTGGTCAGAAGGTTCGTGTTGAGCGTCTGATTTCCTACGACATCACCCAGGGTCTAAATGGTGTTACCGACCTCCTAGAGGCTCGTGTTGGTTGGCGTCAGGCCGGCAAGGTTGCAGTTATGGCCTTCTGGGACGGAAAGGTTGACCTCGTTGAGAAGGTCTCCGCAACCGGTACCAAGAGCTATGAGGTATTCGTTCGCCCACAGGGCGAGAAGGCAGAGAAGGAGGCTGAGGCGCTAGCCATGCAGTACAGCTTCTCTAGAACCGCTTCGAAGACCTTCAAGAAGCTAAGCCCCTACCTGCCCATCACCACAGTGTCATCTGCCGATGACCTGCTGGTTGAGAAGGGTGAAATGGTTGAGGCCGGAGACTACCTGGTTGATGGAACCCCAATTCCTCACGAGGTGCTGATGATCAAGGGAAGCCGTGAGGCTGCAGCCGAGATCATCCGCGGTGTTCAGGCAATCTACGGCTCACAGGGTGTTCCGCTGCACGACAAGCACCTCGAGGTGATTGTTCGTCAGATGCTCTCCAAGGTCACAGTTATCGACTCTGGTGACACCGACATGCTCCCAGGTGAGATCATCGACCGCCAGAGGTTTGCAACTAAGAACCGCGAGGCAGTCTCGAAGGGTCTTCGCCCGGCAAGTGCTCGTCAGGAGGTCATGGGTATGACCCGTGCATCACTTGCAGCTCAGTCCTGGCTATCGGCGGCCTCCTTCCAGGAGACCACCAGGGTCCTTACCCAGGCAGCTCTGGACCGTCGCGAGGACAGACTCGTGGGTCTTAAGGAGAACGTCATCATTGGAAAGCTGATCCCGGCTGGTACCGGTATGGCTCGCTACCGCAACTTCGAGGTCGATGGCACCGAAGAGGCAAAGGCAGAGCGCTACCCGAACCGCATCTGGTCAGACGCTTCCTTTGAAGACGGAGACCTGGATTCTCAGGAGCTAAGCCTCTCGGTTGCAGATCCGTTTGCAGTAGAAGAGAACTAACAACATAAGAAAAAGTATTTGACCGCCCTAAGCGGCTACGAGTATGCTTGGCGAGGTTCATGTGAGAGCGTGTATCGGGCCGAAATCCTCTAGTCGCTGAGGGTGGGTCAAAGAAAATAACTTCGGTTTTCAGTTTTGTGCTGTGCCGAGGAACGAATAAGGAGTACTAGTGCCAACAATTCAGCAGTTGGTTCGCAAGGGTCGTAGCCCAAAGGTCTCAAAGACCAAGAGCCCGGCCCTGAAGGCTAACCCGCAGCAGCGTGGCGTATGCACCCGTGTGTACACCACCACCCCAAAGAAGCCGAACTCGGCTCTTCGTAAGGTTGCGCGTGTGAAGCTATCGAACGGCGTTGAGGTAACCGCCTACATCCCAGGCGAGGGTCACAACCTGCAGGAGCACTCGATGGTGCTTGTGCGCGGTGGTCGTGTTAAGGACCTGCCAGGTGTGCGTTACAAGATTGTTCGCGGTGCGCTAGACACCCAGGCTGTGAAAGACCGTCAGCAGGCTCGTAGCCGCTACGGTGCAAAGAAGGGTAAGTAATGCCACGTAAGGGCCCAGTAGCCAAGCGTCCAGTAGCCGTTGACCCTGTCTACGGTTCCCCAGTTGTCTCACAGCTGGTCAACAAGATTTTGCTAGATGGCAAGAAGTCTCTTGCCGAGAAGACCGTCTATGGCGCCCTAGAGGGCACCAACCGCAAGACCGGTGACGACCCAGTAGTTCTTCTAAAGAAGGCTTTGGACAACGTCCGCCCAACCGTTGAGGTTAAGTCTCGCCGTGTTGGTGGCTCCACCTACCAGGTTCCAGTAGAGGTCAAGACCCACCGTGCCAACACCTTGGCAATGCGTTGGTTGGTCCAGTACGCACGCCTACGTCGCGAGAAGACCATGACCGAGCGCCTAATGAACGAGATCTTGGATGCCTCCAATGGTCTTGGTGCAGCTGTGAAGCGTCGCGAAGACACTCACAAGATGGCCGAGTCCAATAAGGCATTTGCTCACTACCGCTGGTAATCCAGCAACATCCGCGAGGTTTTGATTATCAAAGCCAAGCGGATGAACTTTTTCACCAACTAGTCACTTTCGGAGGACACCGTGGCACAAGACGTGCTCACCGACCTGAATAAGGTTCGCAACATCGGCATCATGGCGCACATTGACGCCGGTAAGACAACCACTACCGAGCGAATCCTTTTCTACACCGGTATTACCCACAAGATTGGTGAGGTGCACGATGGTGCGGCCACCATGGACTGGATGGAGCAGGAGCAGGAGCGCGGTATCACCATTACCTCCGCTGCCACCACATGCTTCTGGAAAGACAATCAGATCAACATCATTGACACCCCAGGACACGTGGACTTCACCGTTGAGGTTGAGCGTTCACTACGTGTTCTAGATGGTGCAGTTGCTGTCTTCGACGGCAAAGAGGGTGTAGAGCCTCAGTCTGAGACCGTATGGCGTCAGGCTGACAAGTACAACGTCCCAAGAATTTGCTTCGTCAACAAGATGGACAAGCTAGGTGCCGACTTCTACTTCACAGTGAAGACCATCAAGGACCGCCTGGGCGCGAAGCCACTAGTTATTCAGCTGCCGATTGGTGCCGAGAATGACTTCCAGGGCGTCATCGACCTAGTCGAGATGCGCGCTCTAACCTGGCGCGGAGACGTCGAGATGGGCGCTAAGTATGAGATCGAAGAGATCCCTGCTGACCTAAAGGCCAAGGCCGACGAGTACCGCGCTCAGCTTGTTGAGGCAGTTGCCGAGACCAGTGATGAGCTAATGGAGAAGTACTTTGGTGGCGAGGAGCTAACGGTAGCCGAGATCAAGGCAGCCATCCGCAAGATCACCATCAACTCCGAGATGTATCCAGTTTTGTGCGGTAGCGCATTCAAGAACAAGGGCGTTCAGCCAATGCTGGATGCAGTTATTGACTACCTGCCAAACCCACTCGATGTTCCTCCAGTCGAGGGTGGAAACCCTCGCGATGAGGAAGATCGTCTAATTCGTAACCCTGACCCCAACGAGCCCTTCTCTGCGCTTGCGTTCAAGGTTGTCACCCACCCATTCTTCGGTCGCCTCACCTACATCCGTGTCTACTCGGGCAAGGTCGACGGCGGCTCGGGTGTTATCAACTCCACCAAGGGAAGAAAAGAGCGCATCGGAAAGCTTTTCCAGATGCACTCCAACAAGGAAAACCCTGTTGACTCGGTAACCGCCGGCCACATCTACGCAGCCATCGGCCTGAAGGACACCACCACCGGTGACACCCTCTGCGATCCAGACAACCAGATTGTTTTGGAGTCCATGACCTTCCCTGAGCCTGTTATCTCGGTCGCGATTGAGCCAAAGACCAAGAGCGACCAGGAGAAGTTATCGCTTGCAATCCAGAAGCTTGCCGAAGAGGACCCAACCTTTAGGGTCAACAACGATGAGGAGACCGGCCAGACCGTTATCTCCGGTATGGGTGAGCTTCACCTTGACATCCTCGTTGACCGCATGAAGCGTGAGTTCAAGGTCGAGGCAAACGTTGGTAAGCCTCAGGTTGCTTACCGCGAGACTATTCGCCGCCCTGTTGAGCGTCACGACTACACCCACAAGAAGCAGACCGGTGGTTCTGGACAGTTCGCAAAGATCCAGATCAAGCTTGAGCCACTAGAGGTCGAGGGTGACAAGACTTACGAGTTCGTTGACTCGATCACCGGTGGAAGGGTCCCAAGGGAGTACATTCCTTCGGTCGACGCCGGTATTCGCGACGCGATGACCTCTGGAATTCTCGCTGGCTACCCAGTAGTAGGTGTCAAGGCAACACTTGCCGACGGTGCTTACCACGACGTTGACTCCAGCGAAATGGCATTCAAGATTGCAGGCTCGATGGCTTTCAAGGAGGCCGCGAGACTAGCTAACCCAGTTCTGCTCGAGCCGATTATGGCGGTCGAGGTGCGCACCCCTGAGGAATACATGGGTGATGTCATCGGTGACCTAAATTCCAGGCGCGGTCAGATTCAGTCGATGGATGATGCTTCGGGCGTAAAAGTTGTTGCAGCCCTGGTGCCACTGTCGGAGATGTTCGGTTACGTAGGTGACCTCCGCTCCAAGACCTCAGGTCGAGCCGTCTACTCAATGACGTTCGAGACCTATGCAGAGGTGCCCAAGGCGGTAGCCGACGAGATCGTGCAGAAGGCCAAGGGCGAGTAGGAAACTTACTCAATAGTGGCTAAGATAGAAAGACTGTAAACCCCAAATCAGAGTCGGCCTCCCGGTCGATGATTTACTACGGATCCATCAGGAGGACCCACAATGGCTAAGGCGAAATTCGAGCGCACAAAGCCGCACGTCAACATCGGAACCATTGGTCACGTCGACCACGGTAAGACCACTCTGACTGCGGCAATTACTAAGGTGCTGCACGACAAGTTCCCATCACTAAACGACAGCTACGCATTCGACCAGATCGACAACTCCCCAGAGGAGAAGCAGCGTGGTATCACAATCAACATCTCCCACGTGGAGTACCAGACCGACAAGCGCCACTACGCTCACGTAGACGCTCCAGGTCACGCTGACTACATCAAGAACATGATCACCGGTGCCGCACAGATGGACGGCGCAATCCTCGTGGTTGCTGCTACCGACGGCCCGATGCCTCAGACCAAGGAGCACGTGCTTCTTGCTCGCCAGGTTGGTGTTCCTTACATCGTTGTTGCCCTGAACAAGGCTGACATGGTCGATGACGAGGAAATCCTTGAGCTGGTTGAGGTTGAGGTTCGTGACCTGCTGAACCAGTACGAGTTCCCAGGTGACACAGCTCCTGTAGTCCGCGTATCAGGTTTGAAGGCCCTTGAGGGCGACGCAACCTGGGGTGACGCTGTTGCCAAGCTCATGGAGGCTTGCGACGAGAACATTCCAGAGCCAGTGCGCGACACTGACAAGCCATTCCTTATGCCAGTTGAGGACGTCTTCACGATCACCGGTCGTGGAACCGTTATCACTGGAAAGGTTGAGCGTGGTCAGGTCAACGTGAACGACGAGGTCGAGATCGTTGGTATCCGCGACAAGCAGAAGACCACCGTTACCGGTATCGAGATGTTCCGCAAGCTGCTCGACTATGCAGAGGCCGGCGAGAACGTAGGTCTACTTCTTCGTGGTACCAAGCGCGAGGATGTTGAGCGTGGACAGGTTGTCTGCAAGCCAGGCAGCATTACCCCACACACTAACTTTGACGCCAACGTCTACATCCTTTCCAAGGATGAGGGTGGCCGTCACAACCCGTTCTACACGAACTACCGCCCACAGTTCTATTTCCGTACCACTGACGTAACAGGCGTTATCAGCCTGCCATCGGGTACCGAGATGGTTATGCCTGGCGACACCACCGAGATGAGCGTTGAGCTGATTCAGCCAATCGCCATGGAGGAAGGTCTTCGCTTCGCGATCCGTGAGGGTGGCCGCACCGTAGGTGCCGGTACCGTCACCAAGATCAACAAGTAAGTTCGTAAGTAACTAGCTAAAACCCCCTGGGAAACCAGGGGGTTTTGCTTTACCTCGGGGAATTGTTATTGTCTGTAAATTACATACAATAGAAGCATGATTCTCAGCGATCCGACAGCAGGCCTCCTAAGTCCCACGCTGGCCAAGCTGCTTCAGGTACTTATAAGCGAAGGTGCTCCAAGGACTGGCAGGGAGTTAGCCAGAATTGCAGAGGTTTCATCGGCACAGGGAAATACTCTTCTTCGGCGGCTGGCCAGGCTTGGGGTTGTAATCGAGACACCCAAGCTGCCTGCGAAGTTGTATGAAATCAACTCTTCGCACATCCTTGTCTCGCATCTTCGAGCGCTTATTGGCGGACTCGATTCGATTATGGAGCAGCTAAGTGACAAGGTCGAGGGTTTGCAGACGGGTCCTGAGATTGCAATTCTCTTTGGAAGCGCGATGCGTGGTGAAGATCATGAAGACAGCGACCTAGATCTGTATCTCTTGTTCAGCGATTCAGTTCCCCTGGATAAGGGCCAGTTACTAGAGAACACGGCAGATATGTCCGAGGATTTTTATGCTCTGACCGGCAACACCTTGAACGTTCTAGTCCAGAAGATGTCTGACCTTCGTACTAATTTCGAGAGTAGAAGCAGATTCCTAACTAATTTGCTTTCGGACGGCAGGGTACTCAAAGGGGCGAGAGTCCTCACTCGATTGAAAGAGGAGTACCAATGGAGCAACACCCAGAAAGGTCAATCAGACTAGCTGAGGAGTACCTTGCTGCTGCCAAATTGGCACTCGGGGATCAACTTTCAAACCCCGCAATCTCGCTGGCTATTCATAGTGCCATTCAAGCGAAGGACGCCCTCTATCTGAAGGTGAAAAAGGAGATCGTCAAACCCCGTTCGCATGGTCAGGCTGTGAAGCATCTAAGGTCACTTGGCGTCCTAGGAGAGGCCTCGTTGAATCAGCTGAGCCGATTGCTCGCCAGCAAGTCAGAGGCTGAGTATGGACAACTTGAACTTCCAATATTGGACGCCGTTGAATCGATCCGCGACGCCGAAAGATTCTTAGAGACTGTCAAGGCACTTTTGGCCACAAATTAACTTGCACCCAGCCGCTGCACTGTGGCAGTATTGTTAGGTTCCAAAGTGCGAGGTAACTCGCCCACTGCAGGAGACGTGCACAGATTCTGGGCCGGCCGCAGATAGAGCAAAAAACTAAAGCCGAAATCTAATTTGGTTGTCTCGCGTGGTCTTTCCACGCGACACGCCCGAGTCAAGGTTACGGCGAGAGCCCTAGAAATAGGGCGTTGACAGCAAAACAGTGCATCAGCATCACGGTGGTCAATAAGATTTGCGATTTTGCAAATTGAGTTGGCCCCTAAAACACGTGACTGGGAACAGTCGCAAGACGGAAGCGAGTCAAAATGGCGGCTAACAAGATCCGCATTCGACTGAAGTCGTATGACCATGAGGTCATCGACGTCTCGGCGAGCAAAATCGTCGACACAGTCACACGCGCCGG
>Ga0222719_10001291_pt1 | contig 24514 bp, 28 predicted proteins | sample C33_34DmetaG_FD_165039 | JGI IMG/M metagenome (GOLD analysis project Ga0222719, IMG submission 165039) | Estuarine water microbial communities from San Francisco Bay, California, United States - C33_34D | ecosystem: Environmental > Aquatic > Marine > Unclassified | place: USA: California...
TATTCGGGCCAATCCACATACCCATACTTTTTATTCATATAGTTTGTGTGTAAATTACAGATTGCTCTGTTTGGATAAGGTCCAATCTTAATTTTCATAACTGCTCACCATTGTGATTGATTTCTAAGATGACCCAATTGTCAGGAGATATGCCTTGTTCTGGTTCTAACTTCATATAGTCTCCTTAGACTAATTCTTCTGCTAGTGGGAAAATTTCCGCAATTACTTTTGCACAGGCGTGTGCAATATCCATATGTTCTTTTTGTGTACCGTTAGCACCACGTAACTCAATGTAATGAATCCAACTACGTAGAGTACCGTTCATATACAATCGTGTTTTAGTACAACCTTCGGGCAATACTGCACGAGCCTGTTCTTTAGCAATACCGTTTTCGATTGCCCACTCGTATGCTTCTTTAGCCGCCGCAATAACTTTTTCTTGTTGCGATTCCCAATCATTAATTAGATTCATATCTTGTTGTGTTGTACCTAATTCAATTGAGTTCTGTCTGTTCTTAGTATCTTGTAATCGTGCTTCGCGTAGCACAAACTGATCGCCAAACTCTGCTGGATCAGCATAGCGTTGGCTGAACTCTTGGAAACTAAAACTCCGATGACGCACAATTTGATGTGCAATATCACGTGTAGTATTAATTTCTAAACAAGCACTAACCATTTCAAGTGGTGACCAATGAGCGTGTTTAATCAAGTACTTGATAAGTTTCTCACTAGTTTCTGAATTCATTTGATTACTTGGGTTTGATACTCTTGCACAATAGGCAATAAGTTCTTGACAGTCGCCGAGGTCTGAACCTTCTGGTGCTGTTGAATATGAAATTAATTTTACATCAGTCATTTGTTTGTCCTTTTAACTGTCTTACTCTGTGTTGCAACCAACCGATTGCTGTGTTAATATGTCCTGTGTCGTGAGGTTGAAGTTGGCTTTTTGCATAATCAATTTCATCCTCTAGTAAATCCACACGAATCATATCCCTAAATAATCTATTTTTATCTTTAGAAGTTTGGACCTTCCTGCTCGTCCTCGTCATCAATTTCACATAACCTTTCTAAATGTTTATAATGTTCGTATGCTTTGTGTAGTGCTTCAAATTTTTTAAGTTTCTTAGGATCCGGTTGTAGGATAGCCATTCGCTTTTCCATTGTGTCCATAAAAGTTTTTAAACTTCTATCACCGATCTTAATGTCTGCCTCTTCTGGAATAGTGATACTAGGATCGTGAACCCAATCATCAGTATCAGATGGTAAACTTATAGTAAATGATCCTGAGTTGATACCAACACCTAAGTCGTCAGGTGTGTATCCAGTTACACTACTAGAGTCACTAACAGTGCTGATGGTTGTATCACCAGCACTGTAAGTATAACTCGGATCAAGCGTTATAGTATAAGGCTTGTCATCATCCATTCAACTTGGCCTCTTTGCGAGAATTTTTAGTATCCGTAATTTCTTTACGTCTTTCTTTAATCGCTTTAGCCAATTCTTGTAATGCTTTTCTAGCACGGGTTCCTGCAGCACCGTTGCCTGCTTCGAACTTTTCATCTTCAGCAAGGAACGATTCCATTGCTGCTTTAATTGCGTCTGTATGTACTGACATTTTTATTTCTCCATAAAATGAACTGTATATGTTCTTTATTATATAAGCCTTGATTGTATCTGTCAACTAATAATGTGGTTAAATATGCATATAATGAATGATTTTACTCTAATACCTTTCCAAAATATTATAAAGTTTGGACAGAAAACAATGCTAGATCAACCCTTATTCAATGTAAGTTGGATACTAGGAAGATTTTGTAATTACAAATGTAGTTACTGTTGGCCATATGCAAGAACAGATAAACCGGATCATCAATCACTGGAAGTATATAAAAATACTATAGATGAAATCAAGCGTCAGGCGAGAGAAAATGGATTTACAGATTTCCATTTTAGTTTTAGTGGCGGCGAGCCTACTGCTTATAAAGAATTTGGAGAGCTCGTAGAGCATTACTGTAGTGATACAGAAACACCTTACCAAAGTATTCATATGACCACTAATCTAAGTCCAGGAAGTAAATGGTGGAACAAATGGTTAGAAACAACCAGTAACTTACAACGTAGAAGCATTACTGCTAGTTTTCATTCAGAGTTTGCAAATGAACAAGAGTTCGGAGACAAGTGTTTACAATTAATTGACAATGGTGTTCTTCTTACAATCAATCAAGTGATGGTACCTGCTCATTTCGATGAGTATTATGAAAGATGCCAACGATTTTCTAACAGAGGAATTAATGTCACACTAAAACCACAGAGTGATCCTACAGCCAGTTTTATAGTAGAAGGATATACTGTTAAGCAAACATTACAGATGCAAGAACAATTCCCTCAGCATCATAAAGGTGAACAAGTAATGCAAATGTATTTTGAAGATCACAAAGGAAACAATTATGGATTGGATCAAGCCGAAAGAATGAATGCGTTTAACTTCAACAAGTTTAAAGATTGGAATTGCTCAGCAGGGTATCAAAGTTGCGTTATAAGGGGGGTCGAAGTGAAAAGAGCATATAGTTGTGCGGAAGAGCCTTTAGGCACGCTTACAGACGGTTTTACGCTGTTTAAAGCACCATCTAAATGTATTACTAGCTCTTGTGTAAGTAGTGCAGACAGCAAGATACCAAAATCAAAATGAAAATAGATATACAAGACATAAAATTTTGGATGGACGCTATTCGCAACAGCGAAGACAAGTATCGTACACTTGAAAGTTTTTGGGGCGGACAGTTACAATCCAAAACTTGGTTAATAGAAAATCTTGAAAGAAAATCACGTATTGCAAATGCAAATATAGTTATTTTTGGTGGATGGTACGGTGTGCTATCTAGTATGTTGTTTAATAGCGATATTGGTATAAAAAATATTACCAGTGTTGATATAGATCCTCTATGTAAAGAAATTGCAAGTACTATAAACAAACGTCAAGAAATGGATGGAAAATTTGTTTCTATAACTGATGATATGTGTGACTTTGTTTACGACTATAATCCCGATATTGTTATTAACACGAGTTGCGAACATATTACAGATAGTCAATATAAAAAATGGTTGCGTAATGTTCCTAGAGGCTGTAAAATAGTATTACAAAGCAATGACTATAATGAGTTAGATGAACACATAAATTGTGTTTCATCTTTAGAAGAATTTAAAAAGAAGTCAGGTCTTTCATCTTTTACAGTTGAAGAAGAATTACAATTGCAAAAGTATAAAAGATTTATGCTTATAGGACACAAGTAATGTATACAATAGATGAAATCAAATCAATACACCTTGAAGTGACATCTAAGTGTCAGGCTAAATGTCCTATGTGTCCGTAGAATACAAGGAGGTCCATTATTAGATACCCTATACCTAGAAGAAATAGATTTAGGAACTTTTGTAAATTGGTTTCCAAGAGACTTTGTAAAGCAGTTAGATGATCTAAATATGTGCGGTAACTTAGGCGATCCTATAATTGCAACAGATACTTTAGAAATATATAGATATCTTAGAGAAACTAATCCAACAATGCACTTACAAATGCACACAAACGGTAGTGCAAGATCTACAGAATGGTGGCAGGAACTAGCAAGTTTAAATGTTCAAGTTGTGTTTGGTATAGATGGTTTAGAAGATACCCACGCACTTTATAGAGTAAACACAGACTTCAACAAAATTATAAAAAATGCAAAAGCATTTATTTCTGCAGGAGGTGATGCTCGCTGGGATATGTTAGTATTCAAGCATAACGAACATCAAGTTGAAAAGTGTGAACAAATGAGCAAGGATTTAGGTTTCACACACTTCTATCAAAAACATACTAGTAGATTCAGAGATGGCAAACTAGATGTAATCGATGATAACTATAATATAACACATACTTTGTATCCTACAACACACAGTGATAAAAATAGCGAAGGTGTTGAAAAGGCAAAACAAGATGTGTTACCAACTATTAATTGCAAGGCAAAAAAATATAATCAAATTTATGTTGCTGCTAATGGTAATGTAAGTCCGTGTTGTTGGCTAGACCTAGAATGGGTTCCGCAACATAGTTTTTCTCGTATTGACTATATGAGTAAAATTAAAGAATACCCTAATTTACATAGGAATACTATGCAAGAAGTGTTTTCTTCAAACTACTTTAATAGAATAAGCAGTTGTTGGACAACAACTGGTTTGAAAGAATGTACCAAGCAGTGTGGTAACTTTGATAAATTAAATAAACAGTTTTTAAAGGTGAACAATGACTAGTAAAACATTTTGTCCGTTGCCCTGGATACATATGGCGACAAGACCTAACGGTGACGTGAGAGTATGCTGTACAGCAAATGCCAGTGGAGCAGGACTAGAAGATAACAAAACAGCAGGTCTAGTAAAGAAAGATGGCATTGCTATGAACTTGCGTGATCATACCATTGAAGAGATATGGAACAGCGATCATATGAAGCAAACTAGATTGCAAATGCTTAACGGAGAAATTCCTACAAGTTGCACAAAATGTTTTGAAGAAGAAAGCAAAGGTGTTGTAAGTAAGCGCCAATGGGAAACACGTGAATGGGAAAACAAAATTGACATCCAAAGTATCGTAGATAAAACTGCTCCAGACGGAAGTCTAGAAGCAGATATTCCTTACTTTGATTTACGTTTAGGAAATGTATGTAATTTAAAATGTGTAATGTGTTCACCGCACGATAGTTCAAGTTGGATTAAGGATTGGAAATTACAACAGCCTAATTACAAAAATGAATTACTAGCAAGTGATCAAGATTGGGATCAAGACTTTGATTATACTTGGTACAAGAAAGGAAGTTTTATTGATTCTATGTTAAAGCAGAGTGCTAACATAAAACAGTTATACTTCGCAGGTGGTGAGCCATTAATGATTCCAGAACACTGGAGAATTTTACAAGAACTAATTGCAGCCGGCCACGCAAAAAAAATTAAATTAAGATACAACACAAACGGTCATCCTCCAAGTAGTAGAAAGGCTGTAAATTATTGGAACCAGTTCAAAGAAGTGGTTGTTAATTTTAGTATTGACGGAACAGAATTTGTAAACAGTTATATTAGACATCCTAGTGTGTGGAAAGACACATATGAAGCATTCTTATATATTACACAGGAAATAGATAAAAATCATCAAGTTAATATTGCTTGTGCAGTTCAAGCACTAAACGCACTTGATCTTACAAATCTAGCAAGATGGTCAAGAGATGCTGGCCAAATAAACAATAAAAGAACACATATGGCTGCACCTTTTATTAATACACATTTTGTATACCTTCCAAGTTATTTGAATATCAAAGTTTTGCCGATAGAAATCAAAAACAAAGTGCGTAGACAGATAGAAGATTTTTTACTAGAAAATATTAAAGATAATTATTTTAATGATCATCCTATGGGTAAACAACGTTGGGAAGGAATAATCAAATATATGTATTCCGAAGACTGGAGTAGTAAACTTCCTGCACTTATAGAATACCTAGACAGTTGTGATAAAACAAGAGGAACTAACTGGAGAGAAACATTTCCTGAGTTAGCAAATAGTATCGATGGACAATAAAGAAATAGAAAGAGCATTGCGTTGGCAAAGTCTTGTAAACTTAGGTAGCCAAGTAAAACTCAAATGGCACATTGATCATAATGTGGTTGAAAAACAACTAGAACAATTTAGTGATAACTGGTGTCCTTACAATGCCAAAAAAGACACACATAATAATAGATGGGGATTGCCCGTTACTAGTCACACCGGCGATGTGATGGACAACTATCATCTAAACAGTTTCGGACATATGCAGAAATATCACGATGTAGAAATGAAGGAAGAAAACTTTAATACACCTACAGAAGTTTATCATAAGATTCCTGAGATTGCAAAACTTGTAGATATATTTTCTCCTGATATAGGTAGAGTACATTTATTGCGTGTTGACCAAGGTGGATTCTTTCCTCCACACAGAGACTTTCACGGAACTAGTCCAGAGTACTTTAGACTATTAGTTGTGTTTGGCAGATGCAGTCCTGAAAACTATGTACAACTGCTAGATGGACAACCAAGATATCCAGAAGCAGGATATGTGTACTTTACAAACTTCCAACTAGACCATAGTGTGTTTAGTTTTAGTAATAATTTGTATAGTTTAATTTTAACAGTAAAACTAAATGAACGTACACAAAAACTAATACTAGACAACACAATGGCAGAATGAAGTTAACATATCAAAATATTGAAAAAGAGAATTGGTTCCTTGTTAGTTGGACATTAAGTAACAAGTGTAACTATCGCTGTTCCTATTGTCCTGATCATTTACACAACGGAAGTACAGGACAACCTCGTTGGGAAACAGTTGAACGATTCGTCAAAAATTTTACAGTGCCTGGCAAAGATATCTGTTATAGGCTAAGTGGAGGTGAACCTACATACTGGAAACACTTTTTAGACCTTGCTAAACTTGTAAAAGAACAGGGACACACATTTAGTTTTCTTACTAACGGTAGTCGCACTGTAGAATATTACAAAACTATATCACAATACACAGATGGATATATTATTTCATATCATCCTGAATATGCAGAATTAGAACACATTAAAGAAGTAATAAAAGAAAGTTATTGTCCTGTTTTTATTAATTTAATGCTAACACCTGAAAATTTTAATGAGATGTTTGACATTGCAGAAGAACTATATCAATGTAGTGATAACGTAACTGTATGGCCTAAAATAATTTTAGACAAGTCAAATGTAGATGCTATTACAAACAAACCTGCAAACTACACACAAGAACAACTAGACACTATTGGCAATTGGCCGTACTTTAGAAACTTACCAGATGTTAATTTACACAGAGGTGAACTAATGTTAGATGAGGCTCCAGTGACAGCAAACAATTTAATTGCCAACAATCAAAATAAATTTTATGGTTGGAAGTGTTGGGCAGGACTGCATATGATTAATGTTGATATGTGGGGCAACATATATAGAGCTGACTGTAAAGAAGGCGGAGCATTAGGTAACATTGAAAGATATAAATTACCCACTGAAACTGTGCAGTGTGGTAAACAAGTATGTGCTTGTCTAAGCGATATCTATCTAAGAAAAGAGACTACTTAATTCAGGACATACATCAAGTATGTCTGTACCACGCAACTCATCTACCTTACGTGTAAAGTCGACAAACTGTTCTAGTTGTATAGGACTGTCTTTGTGTCTGTATCCTGTTCCGTCAAGTATATGTTCAGGCAGTATTTGAGGATTTAGATAAGCCGGTGTCGTAACTACATTGTTTACATACAATTCGTAGTGCGGTTTTTTAATGTTGTAAAACCAATCTACAATATCTTTCACGTGGCACACGTTGTACGTCATAATAGTACCTGCAAAAATAAGTCTGTCCATTTTGTCTAGTTGCTGTAAGTTATCTACTAGTTGTTCAAACGGAAAGTTGTCGCCGCCTCTTATATATTCATACAGTTTGCCGGTGCCTTCAATACTAATGTGCCATTTAGTTTCTTTGAACTGATGTGCTAGTTCATCAAATTCTAAATCTACAACAGTACCATTAGTGCTTATATCAAGTGTAATATTTTTTGCAAGATTTAATTCAATTAGTTTTTGCATAATCTGTTTGTTAGCAGGTTCCATATATGGTTCACCGCCTTTAATATTAACATACTGTAAGTTCTTAAAATATTCAGGATATTCAAATAGTCTATCTACTATGTCAGGACTTAGATTTCTGTAGCCAAAGTCAGGTTCGTGTATGGGTCGTTGTACGCCCATTTTGTCTAGTTTTAAATCTTCTTTGATCCAAGCAGTAGAGTTTACACCACTACACATTCTGCATTTAAGATTACACAAATTACTCATATTAAATTCTAAGAAATATATGTCATTTCGTAAGTTGCTCTCTGGTTTTAGCATAGGATTTAGAACTTGTTCAAAAAACTTTCTTCTGCTATGTCCGTTAGCACTTTCTTTTGCTGTACACTGTAAACAATTACTAGGAAACTGTCCTGATGCAATTGTACGTTGTGTATGTATCAATCCAGGATTTCGTAAAATAGTAGGCAAGTCTTCCTTGAGTAAGTTACCGTGACGTCCTGTATAGACGCAGTCCGGTACAACATCTCCGTTGAATCTAATACTAAGAGCGTGCCAAGGTGCATAACACTTCATACGTCAAGTCCTCCTTAATATGATACAATTGATGCTGCGAAGAAATAGTGTCGTAACCTATTACACAAAGTTTGTCATTGTGTATAATTGGTCTTCCAAATAACGTGTGTTCAAAAAATATACTTTGTATTTCATCTCCATCTTTGTTTATTCTAAATATAGGACAACTAGGAGTTCCGGCTGGCATAAAATACGCATACCCTTTGTATTCAATACCACTGCGATATCTATACTTGCCGCCGTGTGTAATGCCGATATCAAACTGTTTGCTTTCTTTTGTAACAGTATTAAATACCAGTCCCCAATTACTTTCCCCGTGTTCAGTTCCGTATGGCAAGGCTATAATATTATCTCCAACTAGGACACCGCCATTATATTTCTTAGCAAAGTCTATACCATCAATGTTATAATAAGATGCAGTATTTTTTACAGTATCAAATTCTACAATAGTGTTAAGACCTTTTGTTTCTCCGAACGGCAAACTGTATAGTGTATTTCCTTTAACTACAATATCGCTGTACTTTCTTGTTATGTTTGGATCAACATTAAGTTCGTAACTTGTAAAGTTTTCTCCGTCGAAACTTAGCAAACTCGTATATCCTGGTTCGTCACCTCTTGGCATACTCCAATATCGCCCATTGCAATATACTGTACCCATATGCAGTTTTTTACCTTTATAGGGTAACGGGTGTATAGACAGTTTTCCGTCTTTGATATAGATAGCATTGTTTGTTCCTTCGTACCCTAATGGAAAACTAAAAGCAGTATTCCATTCATAGTTTGTTGCTACACTGTAGTATTGTCCTTTGCCTGTAAACGGTAGTTTATGTTTTACAATTGCGCCAGGTTTCATTTCTACAATTATATTCAAGTCATCATATATGCCATAAGGTATAAACCAAACACTATCTCCTAATACTGCAACAGCATTTGTTTTACTAATACTAGGTGGTAAATCTAAATCAACACACTTTCCATCTATCCATACACTGCTGTAATTTTTACACAAGTTAGTAGCAAACGGAGGACTTAATAACTTACCGTTATAATTAAAAAGTAATAGATGTTTAATCTTAGTTTCTTTATAATGATCTTGAAATTCTTTATACGCCATTTAGATCTACCGTTTTAATTACTTGTTCTTTTACTGTATCAAATATTAGCACAGTTTGAAATGTATCACTTTCACCATATGGAAATGCAAATATAACATCATTAATAATTACACAGTTATTGTATTTCTCAATAGTAGTGCTGTCTTTGAAATGTTCACTTACATCTATAGTGTAAAAATCACTTGTGTTAGTATCTACAACTAGCACTTCAGCAAGGTCGCCTTGACTTTTCCAAGTATCTTCTGGTTCACATACGCAACCCCCTCTCGGAATATAATATATTTTACCGTGATTGTTTTCTATACCTGCAAAATATTTTTTGCTTTCTTTTCCTATACCTAGATCCATTGTTCTCCAAGTATTAGTGAAACTATCTATGATAAGCATTTCGCTCCAATCTTCATCGTGCCCTGCTGGCGGAAAAAATATTTTACCATTGCGAGCAACAGTATGTGCATAGTACTTTCTACTTGTTGTTTGCTGTCCTGTTTTAGTATACTGCCAACCTTTTTCTGTTTTCATTGCAAGGAAGTCAAAGAATTTGCTTTCGCTATAAGGCGGCGCAAAAAGTTTGTTACCTACTTTTGCAAGTGTTGTAAATTTTTTATTTGCTGTTCTATCTGCATCGTAGTCTCCCCAGACATTACTTAGGTCAACAAGATTATAATTATTATTCATACAATCATATTCTAGTCTGAAAGGAAAGAAAATATCGTGTTTCTCTCCTCTCGGCATTCCGTAAATAATACCATCTACTATTTGCGTAGTGTGCCAATACTTCGTATCTTCAATAGGTATATCAAGATGATGCATAGAAACAGTATTATATTTCATATTAAAATCTAATACCCATTTGTACGGCTCGTGTTCCCCGTATGGCATTGCTATGATTCTGTTACCGTAAATGTGTCCTTGTACATATTTTCCTCGACCACTAACTTTTAATTCTACATAATTGACACTATCGTCGTCGGTATTTAAAATTAATATTGTGCTTTCGTTGTAAGGTAAAAAGTAAATTTTATTTCTATACACAATACCTTTCTGCCATTTTTCTGTACAGTCGCTTACTGTTAATGGTATCTTTGTAATTTCATATGTGTGAGGATTCATTTTGAGCATAAAGTCAATAGACTCTGTTAGTCCGTAAGGCGGAACATATATCATACCGTTGTTACCAACAGTTGCGTAACTAAATGCTTGAGGGGTCAAATAAATCTCCAAATGCTGATTGCAGGTCGCTTTTTAGTTTTTCATAGATTTGTACTGTATGGTATATACCAACGTTATCCCAATCAACCATATACATATCCTTGCCATCTACAATTATGTTACTTAATACCCAATCACCGTGTGCATATGGCAAAGTGTTCTGTATTTGATTTACACAAAAATGTGTAATTTCTTGTACAAACTTTTCTGTATGTTTAAGTTTACTTGCAGGAATACCCACGTATCTAACAAAGTCAATATAATTAGGACCCACTTTTTTTACATAATCTGGCTGTACTTTTTTTAACGTGTCGGCGTGTTGATAAATCCAACCTGGTTCTTTATCATACCAAAACTTTCTAACCGTATCACTATCCTTTAAAAACACAGCACGTTTCTTTTCTGTATTTTCTTTAATCAAGTCCATATGCTTTCGCTACCTCGGGCAAATAATCTTTTATACGGATGTTTCTAAATGCATCAAGTTTAGTAATATATTCTACAAACTTCGCTTGTGCAGCAGTATCCGCTTTTCCTGCTTTCCATTCGTCTATATATTTAAACTGCGACTTGAGGCTATCAGGTGCATTTTTAACGTGCAGCCAATCAGGATATACCAATAAGTTATCCCATACTTTCATATTCATTTTATCAGCCCATTCTTTTATTTCATCTTGGTACAGTGCATTTAATACACTTGTACAAGGTGCAACGTCACACTTGTATAAGTCTTTATAAATGTCAACATTACGTTGTATAGTTTCCCAGTTAGAGCCGTATCTAATATATTCTATTTTCTTGTCGACAGCATCTAAACTTAAACTCATAATTACACGATCAAAACGTTTTAGTAATTCGTGTACTTTAGGATTATATAATGTGGCGTTTGTGTTAAACCTAATTGTAACACTGCTGTCTAGTCTTTCTAAAAACTGTGGTAGATGTTTTACCATCATAGGTTCGCCACCAGTAAGGTATACTTCTTGTAAAGGTAAATCTTCAAAGTAATGTAAGTATCTTTCATCATACCAATTGTAATTAGGTGTATCAAGTATTTGATGAACGGGAATAATTCCCTTACGATCCATTGCTACTGCTTCTTCAGCAATACTGCTACTTGCTCCGCTATGACAACTTATACATTGTAAATTGCAACTATTACCAAATCTTAAATCTAAATGCGATAACCCAGGACCATAATGATCTTTTAATATTCGACGACTTTTTAATCCTTTTTCTTCGTGCAGTTTGCAGCCTACACAGGCATCAGGCCATTCGTCACGTGCCAACTGTTCTTTGGCTTTTGTAACTGTTTCACTTTGAAGCCACTGCTGCGGAGTATGCGTATGTACAGTTTCCGCATTGTCAGGCTCGTTACTTGTACAGCACATACGGTATTGACCGTTTGCTGCAATGTATGTATGGCTTTCTAATAGTTTACATCTCATAGCATTTTTGCCTGTTGCATAAGTTCTTGCGTATTTTCTTCTATAGTTGTGATTTTAACATCTACAATATTTTTATATTCACTTAAAAAGTATGTCCATTCGTCACGCTCTTGGTTGTATACATTATTCCAGTCTAAGGGCATAACAAGTTTACCTACAACAATATAACCTAGTGCCATATCAAGTGTAATAGGTTTATCTGAATTCTTTTTATACCATTGTACAAAATGTTTACTTACTGTAAACGGTGTTTCGTATGAAGGACGATATAACATATATCCCTCGCAATTGATATGCTGTTGTGTAACTACACTATCTATTTTTTCAACTTCGCCTCTGCCTGCAATTTCTAACCAGTGCTTGCCTAGTGTGTTGTAGCCCATACATAGGTCACCGTAACCTCTATCCATTTTAAAGAATAATAAATCTTCATTCTCAATAGGAAGGACAGTTGCACCATCAAATCTAAAAAAACTGTTTATACGAGGTGTATCCCTATTACTTAGGAATTGTTCGTAAACGTGTATCAGTCTATTAAGTTTATCATAACCTTCGTTTGACTCTGACTGTTCTACTAGTTCGTGTAATTCTGATAACGATAAAGATTTATCCAATTTTAATTTCTCTATAAGTTTTGCTATTTGTAAAAGCAATTCTTCTTCGTCTTTGTTATCCAAAACAAAACTAGTTTCTTGCACTAACGGTTTACTAATATTTTCTTTTAGTAACTGTAAAAATTTACAAGCAGGCTGATGATCATATAACACATACGTTAGTGGTAACAAGTCTTTTCCGTTAGAATACGTAACAGTTATGCCAGGCTTGTTCCAATATATACTGTATTGGTTTTGTGTACTCACTAAATACTCCGTATGCAACTTACTAAATTAACAGATCATCATCCAACCGAATTAGTTAACATTAACTATCAAATGGGTAATACTTGTAATTATGCCTGTTGGTATTGCTTCCCTGGCAGTAATGAAGGAACATATCGTTGGCCGAATTTTGAATTAGCCAAAAATAATTTAGAACATATAATCAATTGTTATAAGAAAGCAGGCAAAACCCGCTTTAACATTGACCTCATTGGAGGTGAACCTACACTATGGCCGGAACTAGGCAAGTTTACAAAACATTTTAGAGATTTAGGTTGTACATTCCACCTAAGTACAAATGGTAGTCGCAGTATTAACTGGTGGAAAAAACACGGTGGCGAATTTGACACAATCTACATCAGTTGCCATCACCAACGTATTGATGTTGAACACATAAAAGAACTTGCAGATATGTTATGGGAAGAACATAATAATGTAATATGTGATGTGCTAATGGATACAAAAGATTGGGAGAAGTGTGAAAGTATAGTAGACAGTTTACTAGAAAGTAAAACTAGTTTTCCTGTGAATGTAAAGCCTATTAAACTAGGAGAAGTTACACAAGATACAAGTTATGACCAGTCGCAATATTTGTTAGATCAAAGGAAACGTAATCCTAAACAAGAAGAAATATTTAAATCTAAAAGGAAGAAACCTCCAGTACAACTTACCTATAGTGACGGACATACAGAAGAAGTAAGTAAAAATTTTATACTAATAAACAATCTAAACAAGTTCGAAGGTTGGACCTGTAATCTAGGAGTTGATACTATCTTTATAAACTTTGACGGTAGCATAGGAAGTGTTTGTGGAAACAGTTTACTAGGATTTAAATCAGGTACTTACAACTTATATGATGTCGAACTTCCTAACAAGTTTGATCCTGTAATTAAACCTGTAACTTGTATGCAGAGAAAATGTATGTGCCAAGTTGGCTTTTTATTAGAAAAGCACGATCCTACGTACCACACACCTTAGAACAAATATCATATCTATTTTCATTGTTCCAACTTTCAGGCAGGTAAGTTGCAAACCATTCACTGTTTAGTATTTCTTCTAAACTATAATCGTCCACATTTAACCATTTTACAGTTGCAACGTCTTTAGCATACGGACTATCAGGATTGCGTGGCCATCTATCGCTTAGGAAGTAACAGCAAGGAAATACTTCACCTGTATGACTAATTTGTACTTTACGTTTTACCTGCCATTTGCATTTGATAGTGCTTGTACTAAAATCTTCAATTGCTTTGATACGTTCTACATTGTCTAGATACTTACTGTCATATTTTATTTCACGTGCTTGTTCTTTTTTATTTTCTTTAAATTTTTCTATTGCTTTGTTTGAAAGACTATTAATAGCACTAAATGTATGTCCGCCATTAATATCAAACTTTTTAAATCCCATTGCAAATGCAAGTTCCTCGCATTCTTCAATTTGATGAGCATTATGTTCAAACACAAGCATACGCCATCTAGCAAGTCCGCCTGCAGATATGTATGTTTGTGCATTTGCCATAATTTTATCCCAAAGCACTCCTCTTCTATATAGGTGGTTAGTATCTTCTAATCCATCAATTGAAAATGTAACGTGACTAGGGGATGGAAACTTTTGCATCACTTCGGCAAGTTCTTTCCATTGTGTACCAAGTCCGCCATTAGTATGTATTGTAATAATTGGAGGAGTATCTGCAATTTCTAAAAGATACTCTAATGCAGGTATAAGGTTTGGATTGAATATAGGATCGCCATAACTACCATTAAAGATTACTTCTTTAATTTGGTTAGCAACTTTAGGTGTAAACAAGTTTTTCCAAGTATCTAAACTCATATGTTGCAAAGGCATAATTGGATTAACAGTAACACCGTCTATATTTCTACTACAGTTTCCGCACATAGAGTTACAGTGACTAGTGAAATCTATTACAATCGCTTCTAAATCATTCAACATTAAGTATGGCATAAGTATACTTATACTTAAAAAGTGCTACTATAATGAATCAAGAACCTGTAAAATTTGTCGATGCTGCAAAGGCTGCTAATCTAGATAAGACACTAGACGGCAGTGCTATGTGTGCTATGAAATGGATACACTTCTATATTCATCTCAAAGAAGGCATTGTAAAGAATTGTCACAATGTTCCACACAGACATATTTCGCAACAAGAACTAGATGATTATGGTAAAGATGTTTTTGTAAATCATCCTTACGAAGTTGAAAGAAGAAAAGAAAAACTTGCAAACATAAAGCATCAAGATTGCAGTGCTTGTTGGCGTAATGAAGAAAGAGGGATACGTAGTCCTAGATTACCTAAAGCATATTATGACTTTCATAGAAAGAGATTTGACAATCCGATTGATGAACTAAAAGCAATGCCAAGTCAGTTAGAAGTATATTTTAATAATACTTGTGATTTGAAATGTGTGTATTGTAATGAAACATTCAGCAGTCAATGGGAAATAGAGAACAGGAAATTTGATATAGTACCAAGTAAAAAGAAAGTAGCACCAGAAGGTTTTCAAGATGTATTTTACGAATGGTTAGAACAAGATGCTATTCCATACATATTACAGTATTACATTCTTGGTGGAGAACCTCTGATACAAAATGAAGTTTATGAGTTTATAGATAGACTAATACCTATGCTAAAAGCACAACAAAATAAATTTAAAATTAAGCCTGTTTTGATCGTAATAAGCAATGGTAACACACCACAAGCATATCTAGATAAATGGTTAGATAAGGTAAAAGAAATTGAACCTTATGTAACTGTACAGATGGATATTAGTATGGAAAGTTATGGACGTAGAGCAGAGTTTATAAGGACAAATTTAATATGGGATCGCTTTGCAAAAAACATAGAACGCATAATAGAGTTTAGTGCTGATAAAGATATGCGTATAAGGTTTAGTACAACTCATAACGTTTTAAGTATAACAAGTTGTTTAGATTTATTAAAATGGCTAAACAGTTTATCTAAAAAATATAACGTCAATTTAGATTTAATTAGAAGTAATGTTTCTTATCCTAAACATTTAAGTCCCTGGATGCTGACAAGTAAATATAATACATATATTAATGAAATAGTACTGTGGATTAAAAATCACGCACCTGAATGGAATGACTATGCAGACTTTATGCAATCAATTGGCAAAAGTTTTGGTACACATACCGAAGCCGATAGAGTTGCGGCAGCACAATGGATAGACACAATGAAAGAAAGACGTAGTTTAGACCTACTTGAGTATTTTCCAGAAATGAAACCCTGGGAGGAATATGTCAATGGATAGATACGTTGTTGATTATGATCCTGCACAAATCACTAGTAGATTTATAGATAGCACATCGTGGGACATAATCGAACTTCCTTGGACTATTGATGTTGTACAGTTACAAGACTGGTACGACATAGTAGATAGAGAATACGAAGATTTATATTTTAGTTGGCGCAAGTCACAATATCTAAAAGACAAGTATCACTTAGAAAACATTGACAATGCGTTTGACGGAGATACAGGACAAGCAGGTAGAGGTGTTTATGATCAAGGGTATCATATTGTAGACTATATCAAAAATACTAATCTAGCAGAAATACTTGTAATGGAAATAAGTTGGTTTTGCGAAAAAGATATACCTGGAGTACCTAGTTGGGCTGCACGTAAAGAGTTGTATCCTGAATGCTGGATTGGCGAAAACAAAAGAATACAAGAAAAGTTTGATTTTGGGTTTGTGAAGTTTATGAAAAATACATTAGGTGAAGAAATACTAAAAGACCTTAGCATTAGGAAACATCAGCCTACTGCTTTACTAGGTAAACATATTGACGGACCTAATGTGCAAAGACTACACATACCAATTAACACAGATGACGATGCTAAATTTTTATACGGCGAAGACCTGGACAGAGAGTATAACTTGTTACCTGGAAAGGCATATATTATTAATGCAGCAGTACCACACGGAACAGTAAATAAGAGTAAAAACAACAGAGCGCACTTACAGTCAAAACCTGTAAATGAAACTGTTGTTAAAATAGCAGGAATGCAATGGAACAGTTAGAAAAATATTGGCAAGAGCATAACAAAGAATACAGTTATGAATATCCAGAACAGTTTGATCCTAAATGGATTGTAATGGAAAGTGGTTGGCCATTCCTTAGATTAAGTGCTTTGGACAATCAGCCTTGGAAAGAAATGCACAAGGAAGCAGAAGCACTTGCAGACAAGTTTCACGTGCATAGAGACGACTATGGTAACGGTTGGCGCAGTCTAACATTACACGGACTAGACGAAGATACCCAAACATTAAACAGTTACGGTGATAGAGCAAATACTATAAAACAACTAGACTGGACCTGGGTAGCAGACGAATGTCCTATTACTAAAAAGTTTTTAACAGATGTATGGCCTGCAGAGTTTTTAAATCGTGTAAGATTTATGTATCTTGAACCGGGCGGGTATATACTTCCACATCAAGATAGAGCAGATGAAGAAAAGCGTTTAACTGTTTGCAATATAAGTTTGAATAATCCGGAAGGTTGTGAATTTGTAATGAAGGATCAAGGTCGTGTACCATTTGATGACAATGGTAGTGCATTCTTAATGGATATTAGCAATGTACACAGCGTATGGAATAGAAGCGATAAGCCACGCATACATATGATTATTCACTACGAACTAGGTAGACGCATTAGAGATTTCTTCTATGTGCTTAGACAAAGTTATTATACTAATAGAGGTTAAATGAAAGATTGGAATAGCATAACTGTTGATAGATATTGGGAACAAATTAAAGTTTCCAATGATATCGCTATAGGTATACTTGATACACGTAGAGACATAGACAGCGACATTGTAAGTAAGCGTTCATTTGATATGACTTACTTTTATATTAACCGAATGGTCAAGATGGGTTTGAGCAAGTATGTAGGAAGTGCAATTACTGTACACGAAATACTAGAACGTGCTGTAAAAGAAAATAAAAAGTATTGTATGATTGCTGCACAAGGATGTTTGCTGTACAGAGGACCTAGTCTAGTTACACAAAGTTTAGCCTACGCACAAAAGAATCCAGACTTCTTTGTTGTTGGACATATTATGGACAAAAAGAAACAGCACTATCTTACTATGGGTGCGTATCCCGGCTTGCATAGACAGTATCTATTTGTTAATATTGCAAAGTGGCAAGAATTAGGTAGTCCAGTGTTTGATGAAATGGGCGTGTTTCAAGATCGTAAACCTATACTACAAAACTATGAATTGAGCGAAAACACAATGAATAGTAACTATACACCTGCGTGGGTACGTAGAGCAGGTGGCGCAACAGAGTATCCAGTAACCAGTGATGGTAGTAACTGGATTGACATTGCATTACGTAAAGATATTGTTATTGACAACTTAGATAATGATATGCGTGATTGCAAAGTGTATTTGTACCCATACATTGATACAAAACAGTTAGAAGGAGTATGGTATGAAAAAGATGTGGAAAAAATTGATAAGTTATCTAACCAATCTCAACGTGCTTGGATTAGAAAACTCCAATACCAAGAAGACATCGAAAAAGACAGAGTATATGCATTCAACACGGAGACACTTTCATCTGAAGGAGTAAGAACAGGCGGCAAACTAGTTGATCATTTATTTACTGCTGCCGCAGGGTTTAAACCTTTAGCAATACTAAATGCCAATGGGTTCCACGAAGGCACCACAGTACACTACTTTGACTGGTGTGAATCAAGTTTAAACTATAAAAAACATCTTATTGAAACTTGGGACGGATATGATTTAGACAAGTGGTTATTAGAACACGATCTAGATTATAATTTTAGTTCAACATATAGAGGCAACTATAAACAGTTTTGGGATCAAGAAGTAGCAGAACACGGTGGCATTTTAGCATTTCAAAGATTGTGGAATAGATACAGAAATCTAAAACATCAATTTTATGTTATAGACATTGTAAATGAAAGTGAAAAACTGTTTGACGAAATAAACAAATACCACGGCACCAAGGTTCTATGGACTACTAATATTTGGTCAAGTGAAATGCTACATTGGAATGTAGAACCAGAAGTATTAGAAACAAAATGGAAAAGATTTGAAGCGCAGATACCAGATAATCTTGTACTGTACGGACACGATTACGTTGCAGTAGATATGAATTCAAGAGTTAGGGACGGAGTGCAACTAACACACCCGAGATACAATGAAAATTAAATCATATGCAAAAACTGAATTTTTAGATTTCTTAGACATACTAGGAATTAATGATAACACAGTAACAACCCTTAACGAATATTTTATTTGCATAGACAACTATTGGGATAATTCTAGCCCTTTTAAACAAGACCATCACAATGTTATAAATTTACAATTTGATGATGTTTTGCAAGATGGATATAAACATATTGAACAAGGTAAAGTGTTTGCTAGAGCTATGACACACGAACAAGCAGAACAGTTGTTTAATTTTATAGATGTAATACCCGATGATGCAGCAGTAAGGATATATTGTTTTCACGGGGAATCGAGAAGTATTGCTATCAAAAATTTTATTGACAGTTTCAGAAATAATATACCTACACAAGGAGGAAACACCCACGTTCGCGAAATGCTTGATAGTGTACTAGCAGTAAAAGGCAGAGCTATCAAAGGAAAGAAAAAATATATTAGAAAATATGACGAAGCAAACCTTGGATGGAAAATTAAAAAATGGTTTCCTGTAGATGTAGAAAAACTAAGAGAATGGTTTGATACATTGGAACGTGATTACGGCGATTGGAAATTTGTAGTAGGCGAGAACGAACACGTATGGGCAACTCCTATTATTGATCCAGAAGGTAAAACAGGGCACAGGTTAAAATATGATACTGCTTATTACACATTATGTTGGAATGATGACACTCCAGGTCCAAAGCCTTTTGAGCAAGGTAATGCAAAGCCTGAATATCAAGACAACGACAATGATGAATTGAATCCTCGAAAATGTTTTACAGGATACGGTTTAGATATTGTACAAAATTTACCTGTACGTAGTAAAAAATGGTTAGTAACAATACATACTCCAGGCACAGAATTAATTACACATCAAGACAGTCCGGATAAAATACGTGTACATATTCCTATTCACACAAATGAAGATAGTAATTGGGTAATAGGTGGCGAGGAGTATCATATGGAAGCAGGGTGGGCATATCTTGTCAATACAACTATCCCTCATAGTGTAGCAAATAAAGGTAATGGTTATAGAATACATTTATATGGCAAAGTATGGACTGATGATATTAAGGAATTGAATTTATGAAAGTTGTAATTATAGGTGGAAAAGAAAGTGGCATAGCACCTGGCATCCATAATATGAATCATTGGCTACACGATTACTTTTCGGAATATGATCTAGTGCAATTAAGTAGAGCAACAGGTTATGACTTAGATAGTAAGTATGACGAAATAGTTGAAATAGCAAGGACTGCTGATATATTTGTAAACAGTGCTTGTGTAAAAGATTATCAGATTAAATTACTAGATGACGTATATGGTCACGTTCCATACTTAATTTGTTTAGGCAGTATTGCTGGAGACTTTTATGGCGCTCCGCAAAATTATCCTAATCATCCTAACTATCCAGAAGTAAAACACAAGTTGAAAGAGCGTTGTAAATGGATACAGTTAGAAAAGCAAGAAGCCACTACAAATTTATTACACTTAAATATAACAGAAACCGAAGATCCTAAGTATAACGTAAGAGGATTGCAAAAACCACAGTTATATAAAATATTAGATTTTTGGTTTGATAATCCTTATATTGCAAATCTAGATCTAAAGTTTTGGACAGAAAGTTATATTAAAGAACATAAACAAAAGAAGGTACAAGGTATTATAGATTACTTCAATGATAAGAGAAACAAAAAAACTTAATACAACTGTTGATATTAGTGAACTGCAAAATTACTATGCACAGTTAGAAACAGAATATCAACATTTGTGTTGGCGATACCAAGACAACGTTAGCCAAGGTGTAGGCGGACATATATTTGATGATGCATATGGTTGGGCATTGCAAAGTAATTTAGAAGATCTAACTGTACCTTGCCCTCCATATAATATAACAGAAGAGCGTAAAATGCATCCATACAGAGATACTGAAATGATGTTTGGTGTTGTAAGTAGATTACAAGAAGCATTTCCTTTTGCACACCAATTCAGTGTTGCTGTACACCCGCCAGGAACATTTATTAATTTTCATAGTGATAGCGATAACTATCTTAAAGTGCATATACCTATCTTAACTAACAGTAAAGCATACTTCCAATTTCAGCCTATGCGTAGGTTCGTATTGCCAGCAGACGGAAGTATGTTTCTTGTAAATACTAATATTAAACACGGTACACACAACGAAGGCGAAACAGATAGAATACACTTGTACTTCAAGATACCAATAGATAAAGAACAAACAGTGTTAGATATGGAAGGCAAAATATGAGAATAATACAGAATTACGATCCTAAAGATATAACAATGGATTTGTTATATAATGATGATAGTTGGGGTGCTATTGAATTAAATGTTAAACTAGACATTTATGAATTGCAATCTTATTACAATACAATACAAGTAGATCATAACTATCAATACTTTGACTTTCAAAACTTTCCTGAGCGTTTAACTATCGAAGTTAGTAAGCAGTATATGGAACTAGGATACTGCGGATATTACTGCGGACCTATAGCAGGATATACACTTGCGTGGCCTGTAGAACGTTATGAACCTATACCACCTTCTAGTCAAGCAAATGTTGATATGTTTCCAGAAACACTTGATCCAGAATTTTATGAAAAGTGTAATGTGTTGCCTAGGTTTAGATTTGGTTATATGAATACACTGATTGATATGTTAGGCGAAGATAGTTTTAAGCAGTGCATTATTACAGAACACGGACCAGGAGCAACTATTAAAACACATAAAGATTCAAACGCTAAGAAGTTACACATACCACTAAAAACAAATTCACAAGCAGTGTTTACCTTTGGCGAGAATAGAGAAGTAAAATTTAATATGCGTGTGGGCAAGATATACATTCTGAATACAAGTGCATTTCACGGAACAGAAAACTACGGCGAATCAACTAGAGCGCATTTTATTACAAGAGTAGATGAAACTCGTATACAAGATGTTATAGCACTATAAGCCTAAAGACTTATTTCTTTCTTCATAATACTTACTAACATTAATACGCCACAAATTTTGTTGAACATTATACAGTTCCATCTGTCTGTCTAATTCCCATATACCACGCTTTGCCATTAATGGCATTAGTGTATTATTCATACGTTGACTTTTTCCGCCGTCATCGTTTATGTTTGTACTAATGTATAATTGTGTTAAATGCGGTACCCATTCTATTTGCATTTTTAATAAATGTCCTAATTGAATTCCTGTCTTTAACATATCTTTACCTACGCCTAGTGTATATCCAGGTAACTGCGCACCTCGAAACAAACAACGATATGCATCAGGTCCTAATTCGTCTAACTGATGTACACCTGCAATACTTACAATTTTATCTTCGTGTGTAGCAATAGTCCAAGCACCTTCTTCTAATACCCATTCCCATTTCATTTTTTTAAGAGATGTATTATTACTATAGTTTTGTGATTTACAAAATTGTTCTGCTAAAGACTCATCGTCTTGAGTAGCAAATCTAAACTGTAGTTTTCCAAGTGTCGCCATTTAATTTTTTCATCCGTTGTGCAAAGCGACAAGGACCTAATTTAAATAAGTCGCCTGTTGCTTTTCCGTTTATATAACATTGTTGCAAGTCGCCGCTGTATTCGCCGGCAGGCATAAACATAATATGATACCGATCTTGATCAACTGTAGATAGGTCAAACTCTGGTGTGTTGTATCCAACAAATACCGGCGGAGGAACTTCTGTCATACCATACCAGTTAGCAACTGTTTGTACACCCTTGCTTGTAAATGCATCTATAAAGTCTTGTGTAATAGTACTACTTCCTGTAACCATATAGCGTACACAGCTCATATCTAAATCAGCAAAGCCTTTTGTATTTTTAAGCAGTTCTAGATGTTTTGGTATAAGTGATAGATATGTAGGTTGGAACTTCTTAAAGTTTTCTATATAACTGTAAGGATTAAAGTTTGCACTTAGTAGTTTCGCACCTGCTAGTTGTGCAGGATACGCTGTAATAGTATAGTGTGCAATTGTGTTTGCTGGAAACACATCTAATACTCTATCTTGAGATGTAAGTTGTATTTCTTTGATACTGGCTGCTGCACATTCTTTTATATAATCCCAAGAGTGTGTTACCTGTTTTGGTTCGTCAGTACTACCGGAAGTGAATAAAGTCAGCATACTATAATTTATGCTGACTTTTGTTTATTCTAAGTTAATCTGATTATGCTTGAATTGCTATTTGTACCCAGGCAGTTCCTAAGTAGATAACTGCTTGTTGCTTAGTTGGGTTAGCACCACTTGGATCCCAAGTAGCACCATCTGCAATAGCAATCATACCTGCTGCTGGACTTGTTGGCTCTGCTGTTAAAACAGCAAGTTTTGCGAAACCATTAACATCAAGTGTTGCTGCTGCATTTTGCTGATTAATTGCAACTTGGCCTTTTGCATCAAATGTAAAGTATTTAAGATCTGGTGTTGATCCTGTACCGCCATTGTTTGATAATACAATCTTACCTTTTACAGTATCACTAGCAACTGTTTCGTTTGGATCAATTTGGAAAGCAAAAATACTTGTTCCTACATAACTGTTGGAACCTGTTTCAAATGCTCTTGCGGATAAACTACCAATAAATTCGCCTGCTGCTGGATTAGTTGGTGTTACAATGTTATTGTGTCTTGAACTAAATGTAAATTTAGTTGTATCTGTAATACTTGTACCACCTAGTGCTACAATTTCAATTGGTTGTGAATAATCAAGGTTTGTAATTTGTAATGTAGGACTCGGTGCAGAATCTGCAACATCACCAATCTTAATAAGTGTTTCAGGAAGTTGTACTCTTAAAACATTATCTGTAAAATTAACTGTGCCGTTGTTTAAGTTAACTGTACCGTCCATTGCATTAACAAGTTGTGTACTGTCATCGGCAAATACGTTACCAACAAGATCACCGTAAACTGCTTGTGCAGTAATTGTGTTTGCACTGCTGTTTACAATAACTGTAGAGTCATCACCTACAATGTCAACGTTAAGTGAGCCGCCAGCACCTGTGCCGCCAATTGGTCCACCGTCTATTGTAGAACCTGCAGGTAAGTTAACACCGCCTGCACTATTGCGTGACATCTGTGCTGTTCCTAAGTGGATAGTTGAACCACTTAGATATAAATCTTTAAATCTTGCTGCTGCACTACCTAAGTCGTATTGTTCATTAGCATTAGGAAGAACGTCTGTACCAACTGTGCCATTTAAGTTGAATGTGCCATTGACTGCGTCAACCATAATAGTTGAATCATCTGCTGAAATAGAACCTTGATAGTCACCTGTGAAACGTGTAGCAGTTACATTGCCAGTAATATTTACGTTACCGTTTCCTGTAATATCAAAACTGTTCATATCTACGTTTTGACGTAGTTGGTCTAGTGATACTGTAGCATTTAGTGTACCTGCAGCATCG
>Ga0222719_10001293_pt1 | contig 24510 bp, 26 predicted proteins | sample C33_34DmetaG_FD_165039 | JGI IMG/M metagenome (GOLD analysis project Ga0222719, IMG submission 165039) | Estuarine water microbial communities from San Francisco Bay, California, United States - C33_34D | ecosystem: Environmental > Aquatic > Marine > Unclassified | place: USA: California...
CAATTGTACTAAAGAAATGTTACAACTTACATTTAACTTTGCTAATTCTGCTTTACAACATGAATCTCTTAATAGAGGTGTGTGGAATCATTTAGAAGGATTTGAAAGAAACTTAGCAAATTTTTACCAAGTTGATGTAAGAATCGAAGTTCTTTTCGATGATGAACCACAAAAAGTTAGTGGTGGTGCTTCAATTCCAAGAGGATTCAAAAAAATATTAAAGTTTGATGGTAGAGAGATTGTATTTGAATTTCCAAATGAAGATACAAGTGGAACTCATTGGACCGATTACCTAGTAAGTAAGTAAACTTATATTTATACATGATGGATTATACTCAATTAATAGATAAGTTATTAACAGAACTTAACACACGAGTTGGTATTGTTGATATATACAACAAAGACCAACAATATATGATGTCTGAAATTCTTTCAGATTGGGGTGAGTATGATGCAAAACAAATTATCTTTGAATTTTTAACTGAAGCAGAACCTAATAAAAACGATGATAGATATAAATCTATTGGATATGGTAGATATAAGGAAAAAGGAAAAGAAGATGATGAAAATGCACCAACTTATGAGAAAGATGATAAAGGTAATTATATAAAGTTAGCTCAAAAAGATAGTGAAGGTGGTGATGAAGAAACTAAAGAAGAACCACCACAAGGAACTGCTTTAAAAGGTAAAGCTGGTGATGAGTATAAGAAAAGTTTACCTGCAGGAGACCCTGCATCTAAAAAACCACCAATTCAAAAAGGGGATGGTAAAAAAATTACTCCAATCACTCCAAAGGGTAATCCACTTGCAAAGAATTTAGAAAACTTATTCACAGGTGAATCTGCATCAGTAAAAAATGTTTTTGAGTATTTGAGTGATGAAGATAAACAACAATTTAGAGATTTTGAAGATGATTATCGTACATTAGTTTCCCTTGAAGATGAAGAAGAAAGAAAGAATCAAGCTGAAAAAATGGTAACAAAGTATGGTTTGGATTCAAATAAAGGGTCTGATGAACCAAATCCAAAACTATATATGAGGAAAGTTTCTCCTGATGCTCGTAAAATATTAAGTGGTGATGGAAACAAAACATCAGAAGAATTAAGAGATACAATTGAAAACGCATTAGGAACTTCATTAAAAGGTGCAACTAAAGGTGGTTCAAATGTAAAACAAGAAGTAACCACAACATCTAAACCCGATATAGGTGGTGAGAATAAAGAGTTTATTAGAACTTCAGAACAAGATGAAGGGGTTCGTTCTATATTTTCAAAAGAACCTTATTCTTATTTAGATTCATCAATGCACCAATTAATGGGACCAGTTAGTGAAAATGGTAATTTGGTATATCCATCATCAGAAAATTCTAAAGCATATTTAAAACATTCTATTGAACAAAATAAATCACTTGAAAAAACAATAGAAAAACTAAAACAACTTGAAGAAAGTGATAATGTAAAACCATCGGTTCGTAAAGCATTAGAAACACATAAAGAAAATATGAATCGTATTCTTAACGAATATGATATACCAAGTAAAGAGGCATCTGAAGCAGTTGGTAGTTCTTATGCTATTATGGCAGAAACACTCAACGAAGAATCAGGTGTACTTGCTGGAGCTATGATGAAGAATATGGCTGAGATGGCACTTTATGATACTGAAATAGCTAATGGAGATGAAGCATATTTACCATCTGCAGGAACTTTTCCAAGTGGAGATAAAATTAGGGTAGATAGAGATGGTAATGGTGTTGTTGAAAAGATAGCAGCAGTTTCTGTAAAATATGGTAAGAGTGGTAAGTTTAACGCATATGGATTTCCAGGTGAAACTGGTCAATATCAAAAGTTTCATCCAAATCCAGAATATAGAGATAGATTACATAGTAGACCAGGAGATAATGGATATGATTTAGGAGTTAAAGATGAAATAGTAGATAATCCATTAGCAATAAAACAACTCATAAGTGAATCTGGTTTTGGTGATGCCATAAAAGATGAAGATAAACTAATTGAAGTTATTCAATCAATGAAATCCAAGATTCAAGAAATAAAAAAAGAAATTGGATATATTCAAAATTCAGCAGAAGCAAGAAAAGCAGGAAAACCAACTGCTAAAAAACAAATAGGTTCACAAAAAAAGAAAATCGCAGAAATAGAAAAAGAATTAGCATCTGAAATGGCTAATTATATTGATGGAGATAAATTAAGTGAGTTGGTAGGTAAAGATAATGCAAGGTTACTATTAAGTAGGCCACAATGTATGATATGTGGTTTAACTTTTGGTTCAACTTTAACTACTTCGAATGGGTTAGATGTAATTGAACACAACCATCAAGAAATTGCTGATGGTAAATATATTACAAAAACAGATACTGCAGAATCGGGTCAAACTAAATCATTAAAGAATTGGGCTCTTACATGGAGGGCGTATGATGATAGAGCAGGTGGGTTAATTGCTGGTGCCAACTCAGAAAGAATAGACCTATAACCTTAATAGATAACTTTAATCAGAGATACATTACAATTATATACATTACTGAATCTTTACTAAAATGATTTCATATTTATATACGAATACAAAGATAGATAGGAAATAAATGCAAACACAGTTACTCTGTACATTCACTAATAAAGAACACTTTCAAAATACCTTACAACTTATTAGAGAAACATATCATATAGTTTACAATTATATTTATGTTCTTCAAAATAAAGGTAATTTGGATGAGTTGTTTATTACATATAATATTGATACTAGTTATAGACCAGATAGACCTTTAGAGGATACTATATTGGTTCATAGAAAGAAACAGAGTAATACTCTTTATACCATTAACGCACTAAACGAATTGGTAAAAGAAGAGAATGGTGGTGTATTGGATAAATCATTTACTATCGATTGGGATAGATTTAAAAATTCAATCATTGTTACCAATGTAGAAGGCACGAAAAAGATTTCTACAAGAATCTTTGAGGTAATAGAATTTAATAAAAAATAATTCACTTTTTATTAGGACTTCTCATATTTTTTTCGTATATTTGCTATGTAAATAAGTTAAAATATGAAGTTAAAGGATATACAAAAAATAGTTGATGAAGTTTTCCCAAAAATTGAAAACTATTATGGTTACTCAAAACACTTTCCTGAAGTAACTCCTTATATCGAATATGAAACTTCTATCTATGGTAGAATGAGCGGTGAAGAAGATGATGGTACAATGGGAGAAGAATCACCAGATGCAGAGTTTGATAGAATCGATAACTCAATTGTTATCTACTATCCTAAAATGAAATCAAAAAAACATATCGTGGAAACTTTAGTTCACGAATACCAACATTACTTACAATCTCCATCTTGGATGACACGATACTACAACATGGGATTCAGATACGATAATCACCCATATGAGATTGCAGCAACAAAAGAAGAAGTTAACTATAAACTATTCATATGATAGATACTTGGACCAAAAAACAATTTCTACAAGTAATGAGTGATGCTTACAAAGAAGCTCATGGTATAAGACCTCGTGGTGTTAATTACGAGGAATGGAGTACTGAAGAACTTAAAATGGAGTTCTTAACTCTTTCCCAAATCTCAGCTGATAATGAGCAGTGGGAAAGGGAAATATAAAAAAAATATTAAAAATAATTTGGATATTAAAAATAATATTCGTATATTTGTATAAATAAAATTTAAAAGGTTATAATATGGCAAAAAAATCTACAACTACAAAATCTACCAAAGCTCCGGTAGTAAAAAAATCAAGACAACACAATTTAAATATCAAACCTATTGATGAGGTTGAATATTCTGTAATCAAATACGATAATTCTGAAATCGTAGAACAGATGGAAAAAGAATGGCCTGAGATGACAGATGAATTCAAAAGAATCATGTTTACTCAGTACGAACTTTTCTGTAAGAAACAAGCAAACTATGGACCAGATAATATTTCTGTTGGTTCTGATTTAAAGAGTAGGGCTGATAAAAATATAGCACTTACAGGTCTTTGGTTTAGAATGAATGATAAGATTCAAAGATTAAAACAAATGGTAGTACAAGGTAAGAAAGATGAAGTTGGAGAGGCAATAGAGGATTCATATCAAGACCTATCAGTTTATGGAATTATAGCTCAAATCGTTAGTAACGGTAAGTGGGCAAAATAGTAAAAATAAATACGAATTTTGAGAAGATTTTTCGGTGGTTTTTTCGATTTTCGTATATTTATATGTATAAAACACACACCGATAAAACACTTAATTAATTAACACTAAAAGGTAAAAATCATGGCTTTAGACATTAACGCAATCAGAGGTAGACTGAACAAACTACAAAACACACAACGTAAAACTGATGCACTTTGGAAACCAACTCCAGGTAAACATCAAGTAAGAATCGTTCCTTACAAATTCAATCAGGATAACCCTTTCATTGAATTGTATTTTCACTACAACATTAACAACAAAACTTATTTATCACCACAATCATTTGGTAGACCAGACCCTATTGTAGAGTTTGCGGATAAACTAAAAAGAATGGGAGATAAAGAAGATTGGAAAGCAGCAAAGGCTATGGAGCCTAAGTTGAGAACTTTCGTACCTGTTGTTGTAAGAGGTGAAGAAGGTGAAGGAGTAAGATTTTGGGGATTTGGTAAAACAGTATATCAAGAAATCTTAGGTTACATCGCTGATCCAGATTATGGTGATATTACAGACCCAACAAGTGGTAGAGATTTAACAATCGAGTACAAATCAGCTGAAGAAGCAGGTACTTCATATCCAACTACTACTATTAGAGTAAAACCAAGTGAAACTGCAGTTTCAGAAGATGCTACAAGAGCAACTTCTTTCTTAGAAAATCAAACTGAAATTACAGATTTATATTCTGAATTATCTTATGATGAATTAAAATCAGTATTAGAAGGATGGTTAAATCCAACTGATGAAGGTAATAATAGTGGTCAACCACAATCTGCATCACAACAAACACTTTCTCCAAGTACTCCAAGTAGTACTGTAGCAGAAACTGCTCAACCAGTTGCACAAACTACAACAACAGATTCTACAAAGAAAACTGATGATGTAGCAGCAGCATTTGATGATTTATTCAACAATTAATTAAACCAATTTTATGGCAAAAAAGAAACAAGAATTAGACTTGGCAGACATCCTAGCGGGTGAGCTGAACAAACAAGCTAAAGATAACAAAGTAGCATTTTTCTTAGATGATGACAGTGCACCTACAAATGTAGATGGATGGGTATCGACTGGATGTGCTATGTTAGATGTAGCAATTTCTAACCGCCCTTATGGTGGGTTGCCAGTTGGTAGAATCGTTGAAATAACAGGTCTCGAACAATCAGGTAAATCATTAGTATCCGCTCACCTCCTAGCTGAAACACAAAAGCAAGGTGGTGTTGCAGTATTGATTGATACTGAAACTGCAGTAAGTAGAGAATTTTTAGAAGCTATCGGTGTGGACGTTTCTAAACTTCTTTATGTATCAGCAGATTCAGTTGAACAAATCTTTGATATGACTGAAACAATTATTGAAAAGGTTCGAGAAACATCAAAAGATAGATTGGTAACCATCGTAACAGATTCAGTTGCAGCAGCATCAACATCCGCTGAACTTGCTTCTGATTATGGTAAAGATGGTTACGCTACTGACAAAGCAATCATCATCTCGAAAGCGATGAGGAAAATTACCAATATGATTGGTAGACAAAAAATCTTATTAGTTTACACTAATCAACTTAGACAAAAGATGAACGCAATGCCATTCGGTGACCCATGGACTACAAGTGGTGGTAAAGCTCTTGCTTTCCACGCATCTGTACGATTGAGATTGAAAGGTGCTGGTCAAATCAAAATGAAGATTGGTGGTAACGATAAGATTGTTGGTATGAAAGTAAGATGTCAGGTAGTTAAGAACAGAATGGGTCCTCCATTACGTTCAACTGATTTTGAAATCTACTTTGATAGAGGTATCGATAACTACGGTTCGTGGTTAAAGGTAATGAAAGATAACAAATTAGTAAAACAAGCAGGTGCATGGTACACTTATGTGGATACTGAAACTGGTGAAGAACTTAAATTTCAATCTAAGGATTTCATAGATATTATGGAAGATAGAGAAGAAATTAGAGAACAGATTTATAAAAAGATATGTGAAGTACAAATCTTACAATATAAATCAGATACCAATACCAAGGATATTGATTCAGTAGTACATGACCCTAATTTAATACCAGAATAACATGAGTAAATTGATTACTATGTTGAGAAAAAGTGCCGAAGCTGATAGAGCTAAGGCACTACTATCTCTCGACTTATTAGACAAGAAGTCTGTTGGTATCGGAGACCATTCAACAGAAGATTTTTATAAAAATGCTGAAGAGGCACTTTTACTATTAGCTGAATCTCAAGATAGATTAGAAGCAATAGATATCTATTTAAATGATTCCGATAACAAAGAACTTCTTACATGAAAGAACTATACAAGAACATTTTAGAGTCAGTTGAAACTGATAGAACTCAAAATATCGATAAACACAAGAATTCTCGTGTACTTATTATCGATGGGTTAAATACATTTATTAGATGTTGGACATCTATACCAACTATGAATGATGATGGAGACCATGTTGCAGGAGTAACAGGTGTCCTACGTTCTATTGGATATGCAATCAGACAAACTCAACCGACTCGTGTTGTTGTTGTATTTGATGGTAAGAATGGTTCTCAAAGTAGGAAAAAAATATATAGTGAGTATAAGGCAGGAAGAGATAAAAACAAACTTCGAGTAAATCGTCAATATGCAGATATGATGAATGACGAAGATGAGCGTGAATCAATGAAACGCCAATTTGTTTGGTTAATGGAAATGTTACACGAACTTCCAGTCACAACTATGATATATGATGGTGTTGAAGCAGATGATGTTATGGCATACATTCCAACACAGATTCTAAAAGAAGATGAACAGGCTGTAGTTATGTCAACTGATAAAGATTTTCTTCAATTGGTTGATGATAAAACTATCGTTTGGTCTCCTACTAAAAAGAAGATTTATAATACTAATAGAATTAAAGAAGAATTTGGATTAGACCCTAAGAATTTATTACTTTATAGAGTACTTGATGGGGATAAATCAGATAATATACCAGGTGTATATGGATGTGGTATTAAAACTCTTCTAAAGAGGTTTCCTGAGTTAACAGAAGATACTGAGTTATCAATTGATAACTTATTTGAATTAGCAGAACAAAAGAAAGAAGAAACCAAAGGTAAAATAAAACTTTACAATGATATTCTTGATGCTAAAGAACAAATTGTAATGAATGAAAGGTTAATGCAACTTAAGGATGTAGATATATCTGGTCAAATAAAGATGTCAGTTTTAGATAGATTTAATGAAAATATAAATCCATTAAATAAAATAGATTTCCTTAAAGTTTGTATGAAATATAAAGTTACAGATAAGTTTGGGGATTTAAATTCCTGGTTAAAAGATACGTTTGGAAATTTAATTACAGATTAATTTGTATTCTTCAAATAATTTTCGTATCTTTACATAAGTTTTAAAAAGAGTCAATGCAAGAACAAAAAATAGATACTTTATCAAAATATGGACAATCATTTCAGAGTAAAGTATTATCTGCACTTTTAACTGATAACAAGTTTCTCGATACAATCGGAGAAATAACCACTCCTAAGTTCTTTGAGAACGATGCTAACAAGTGGATTATATCTGAGATACTTGAGTATCACAATCAGTACAGAAAACCTCCTACACTTGATGTATTTAAATCACAATTATCAAAAGTTGATAATGATATTCTAAAGAAAACAGTTGTTGACCAACTGAAGCACGTTCATACACAAATTGGTAATGTAGATTTAGATTACATAAAGAATGAATTTAGAGAATTCTGTATAAATCAAAATCTTAAAAATGTAATCCTACGTTCAGTTGATTTACTACAAGCTGGTTCTTATGATAGAATCAAAGATTTAGTAGATGAAGCAATGAAGGTTGGTAATGAAACTAACTTAGGAATGGATTATGTTTTGGATTATGATGAACGTATGGAAGATTTAAAACGTTCAACTGTTCCAACTCGATGGGAGCCAATCAATGATTTAATGGATGGTGGATTAGGACCTGGTGAATTAGGAGTAGTAGTTGCACCTTCGGGTGTTGGAAAAACATGGATACTTACTGCACTTGGTGCAGAGGCTGTACGAAATGGTTTGAGTGTTGTACATTATAGTATGGAATTATCAGAACACTATGTTGGTGCAAGATATGATACTGTATTTACTCAGATACCTTCCGCAGATTTAAGAGATAAACAAGAAGAAGTAAAAGGTAAAATCACTAATCTTAAAGGAAAATTACTTATTAAGTACTTTCCACCAAAAGGTGTTAATGTAAAAAAGTTACAACAACACATTGAGAAGATGACTAGTCTTGGTAATAAGCCTGACCTTATTATCGTAGATTATGCTGATTTACTTCTCTCCAATTCTAGTAAGTCTGTTGACTCTACTTACCAAGAACAAGGAGGAGTTTATATAGATTTGCGTGGTATGGGTGGTGAATTGGAAATTCCAATTTGGACCGCATCTCAAACCAACCGTTCAGCAATTGATTCCGAAGTTATCGAAGCAGATAAGATTGCAGATTCTTATGCAAAAGTAATGAATGCAGATTTCATTATGAGTTGGAGTAGAAAATCAAAAGATAAATTAAATAATACTGCCCGAGCACATATTATGAAGAACAGATTTGGACAAGATGGAATCACATTTCCTTGTAAGATGGATACTAACACAGGTTACATTGAAGTTTACGATGGGACATCACCAGATGGAGTAATTGCACAAAAAGAAGCAGCAAGTGGACAACTTGAAACAAAGAAACTTCTACACAAAAAGTATGTAGAAAATATGGGGTAAGTATATCAAAAAATAATAACACCCATTAAAAAAAATAAGTTAGTATAACAAAATTAAAAAGTTTTAAAAATTAACGAAAAAAGCTTTTCGTTTTTGAATATATTTGATAATTATATTCACCCACCACATTCGAGGTGGACTATTTAACAATTAAAAAAGAAATAAATTTTATGGCAAATTCACAAGAAATTTTCGAAAACATTACTGAGTTATATACTCAATTCGAAGCAGAACACAATGGAACTACTAAAGCAGCAAAATCAAGAGCTAGAAAAGCAATTGGTGAAATTAAAAAACTTGTAACTGATTACAGAAAAGCTTCAGTAGAAGAGAATAAATAAGGTTATAAAATGAGTAAACTATTTCAAGAAAGAATTCCTTACAAACCTTTTGAATACCCAACCTATTATACAGAAGGTTGGTTAAAACAAGCACAAGCATTTTGGTTACATACTGAAATCCCAATGCAGGGTGATGTTAAAGATTGGAATGAAAGATTAACTAAAGAAGAAAAAAACTTAGTTGGTAATATCTTACTTGGATTTGCTCAAACTGAATGTGCTGTTTCTGATTATTGGACAACTATGGTTACCAAATGGTTTCCTAAACATGAGATAAGACAGATGGCGATGATGTTTGGTTCACAAGAAACTATCCACGCTACTGCATATTCATACCTTAATGAAACATTAGGATTAGAGGACTTCGAAGCATTCTTGCACGAACCTGCAACTGCCGAGAAGTTCGAACTCCTAACTTCAACTACCGCTGATTGGACACATGAAGATTTGGCAACAAATCCAAAGGCAAGACAGGAAGTTGGTAGAAGTTTAGCAATATTTTCAGCATTCGCTGAAGGAGTATCACTTTATTCTTCATTTGCAGTACTCTACTCATTTCAAATGAGAAATCTATTAAAAGGTATAGGACAACAAATGAAATGGAGTGTGAGAGATGAATCCTTACATTCTAAGATGGGTTGTCAATTATTCAGAGAGATGTGTAATGAATATCCTGAACTATTAGAAGATAGTAAAGAAGCAATTGAAGAGGCTTCTAAACTAATTGTAGACCTCGAATCTAAATTTATAGATAAGATGTTTGAATTAGGTGATTTGGAAAATCTAAAAAAAGAAGATTTGAAAGAATTTATTAAAGATAGAACAAATCAAAAATTACAAGAACTTGGATATACTCCTATCCATGATTTCGATAAAAAGAAAGCAGAAAATCTTGAGTGGTTCTACCACTTGACTGGTGGTTTAACGCACACCGACTTCTTTGCAATCAGACCTACTGATTATTCAAAAGCAAACGAAGGTGAAGATTGGGGTGATTTATTTTAAAAAAAAAAGTTATGACATTAAACGAATTAGAAGTTAAGATTCGTGATTGGGCGATTGAACGAAATATTGATAAAAGTGAGAACGCACCAAAACAAATGATTAAGATTATGGAAGAGTTGGGAGAAACCTCTGCAGCACTTCTAAAAAAGAATGAACCTGAATTGAAAGATGGTATAGGTGATATACTTGTAACAGTTATTATCTTCGCTCAACAATTAGGTTATACTCCTGCTGAATGTTTAGAAGCAGCATGGAATGAAATAAAAGATAGAAAAGGTAAAACCGTAGGTGGTGTGTTTATTCGTGAGTAATGAGAAATACTGAAAATATGAAGAACCGATGGAATAGAAGATTAACCGGTTCTATATTATCCCCAAATCCAACTGGTATGTTGGTAGATATGGCACTAAGAACTTTAAAGTATAATATGATAAAAAGAAAAAGAAATGGCTAAAACAAATTACGGCGAAGAATTGGGTTGGGAACTCGATGTTGATTTTCCATCATGGGCAAATACAGAGATATATGTTAAAACAATATCAAATGGATATTTGTTACCTGGTGAGAAACCCAAAGATGCTTATTGGAGAGTTGCAACAAGAGTAGCTCAAAGGTTAAACAAACCTCAGATGGCAACTAAATTCTTCGATTATATTTGGAAGGGTTGGTTAAACTTAGCAACACCAGTTCTTTCAAATACTGGTACTGATAGAGGATTGCCTATATCTTGTTTTGGTATTGATGTTGCCGATTCCATTTACGATATTGGAAATAAAAACTTAGAACTAATGTTACTTGCTAAACATGGTGGTGGAGTTGGTATAGGAATCAACCAAATCAGACCAGCAGGTTCTAATATTAGTGGTAATGGAACATCTGATGGTGTTGTACCATTTGCTAAAATATATGATTCTACAATCCTTGCAACTAACCAAGGTTCAGTAAGAAGAGGTGCTGCTTCAGTTAACCTTAATATTGACCACGAAGATTTCGAAGAATGGTTAGAAATCAGAGAACCTAAAGGAGATGTAAATAGACAATCACTTAATCTACACCAATGTGCAGTTGTAGGTGATAAGTTTATGAGAAAACTCGAACAAGGTGAACCTGATGCAAGAAGAAAGTGGGGAAAACTACTACAAAAAAGAAAAGCAACTGGTGAACCATATATCATGTATAAAGGAAATGTTAATAAAGCAAATCCTGAGATGTACAAAAAAAATGGATTAAAAGTTCATATGACAAACATATGTTCTGAAATTACTTTACATACAGATGAGAACCATTCATTTGTTTGTTGTTTATCATCAGTAAATCTTGCTAAGTACAACGAGTGGAGAGATACTGATTTAGTTTATACAGCAACTTGGTTCTTAGATGGAGTACTTTCTGAATTTATCCAAAAAGCAAAAAACATGAGAGGATTTGAAAATTCTGTTGCATCTGCTGAAAAAGGTAGAGCATTAGGATTGGGAGTTTTAGGATGGCACACTTACCTACAACAAAATGGTATTCCATTTGAAGGTATGGAGGCTCAATTTGAAACTCGTAAGATTTTTTCTCAGTTAAAGATAGAATCAGATAGAGCATCAAGAGATTTAGCATCAGAATATGGTGAACCTCTATGGTGTAGAGAAAGTGGATTTAGAAATACTCACTTAAGAGCAGTTGCTCCAACAGTTAGTAATTCTAAATTAAGTGGTAATGTATCTGCTGGTATTGAACCTTGGGCAGCGAATGTATTCACCGAACAAACTGCAAAAGGAACTTTCATTAGAAAGAATGAGGAATTAATTAAAGTTCTAAGAAAAGCAGGTATCAATAATAAAGATACTTGGGATAAGATAATGGAAGATGGTGGTTCAGTACAAGATATCAAAGAATTAGATAAGTGGTGTTACTTAGGTGGTAAAATGATTCTTTGTAATGAAATAGAGAATGGTGATAAATCAAAGACCTACCCTGTCAAGGATGTGTTCAGAACGTTTAAGGAAATCAACCAAATGGACTTGGTTAAACAAGCTGGTGTTAGACAACAGTATATTGACCAAGCTGTTTCCTTGAACTTAGCTTTCCCATCTATTGCATCTCCAAAGTGGATTAATCAAGTTACGATGGAAGCTTGGAAGCAGGGAATTAAAACGTTATATTATATGAGAACCGAATCAGTACTCAGAGGTGATATTGCAACACGAGCAGTTGATCCTGATTGTGTAGCTTGTGATGGTTAAATTAATTTAAAAAGGAGAAAAAAATGATTGAAGTAAAAAAATTCTACGCAGAATGGTGTGGTCCATGTAAAATGTTAACACCTTTAATGGAAAAAGTTAAAACAGGTTATTCAGATGTATCTTTCAAAGATATTGATGTAGATAAAGATTTTGAAGTAGCACAAAAGTATTTTGTAAGAAACGTACCAACAGTTATCATAGAACAAGATGGTAAAGAAGTTGGAAGATTCGCAGGACTTCAATCAGAAATGACCTATAAAAATGCACTGAACGAACTTAAACAATAATTTATGTCAAGAACCTTATGGTTTTTTAGTAATAGGTTACGAGGAGAATCACATCCAAGAGCAAAACTTACTTCAGAACAAGTTTTACAAATACGAGATTTATATTCAAAAGGATTCTCAACGAATGTTATAGCAAGAAATTTCAAGATATCTACTTGGAATGTAGAAGAAATCTGCAAAAGAAAAACGTGGACTCATTTGTAATATTCAAATTTTTTTCGTATCTTTATAAAAATAAAAAATAAAAAATGACGGTTATAGAAGCAAAATCACCCGGCGATGCATGGGTAAAAGTATCTAAACACCTACTTGCAAGTGGGAGTAGAGTAGGAAATCTTACAGAAGAACTTAATGTAATTACTGAAATCACAGAATTCGAATCAGATGAATGGTTTGATGGACACTTTCGAGAAATAATGGGAGATGATAGAATAGATTTCGCTAAAACAGTAACCTTCCTTAAACCAGAACAAAAGAAAGCAGATAATCCATTCTTTGAAGAAGAAGAGGGATTGGAATATAAATTTATCAAAGACCATTATCACCAATCTTATTGGGGTAGAATGGTATCTTGGAAAGGTGAATTTAATCAAGTAGAAAATGTAATCAAAATTCTATCAACTGGTAAAGCAGTAAAAAGATGTGAATTAATCATCTTTGACCCTACGAAAGATGCAAGGAATCCTTATTCACAACCTTGTATGTGTATGATTGATTTAAAACCAAGAAATGGTAAACTATATCTTACATCGGTTCTTCGTTCAAATAGAGTATCTAAAAGTGGTTACGCAGATTACACCGCACTAACAGAGATGGGACACTTCCTTGCTGAACAAAGTGGATTAGAATTAGGAAAAGTAACTACAATCGCGTGTTCATGTCATATTGGTGATATGGATAATGAGAAAAAGAAAACTATTAAGTTACTAGAAGTATTAAACAAATAATATGTGTGGAATTGTAGCAACAATTGGTTATCATAAAAATGATGTTGACCAAATGTTAGAAAAAATATCTCATCGTGGTAGAGATAATAGAGGTATTAAAGAATTTACATACAACGATAAAACTATTCACTTAGGACATAATCGTTTATCAATCAATGATGTTTCTCCATTGGGTAATCAACCTATGGAGTTTGATGGTACACATTTAATTGTTAATGGTGAAATATGGAATTATCCACAACTGAGAAAAGAATACGAAACGCGAGGTTATAAATTTAAATCAAACTCCGATTCAGAGATTATTTTATATCTTTATAAAGAGAATGAGTTAGAGAGGTTAGATGGAATGTTTTCTTTTGTTATATATGATGATAACAAATTGATATTATCTCGTGACTGGGTGGGTAAAATTCCCCTCTACATTCATAATACAAACAAGTATATCATTGCTAGTGAACTAAAATCAATTCTAACTCAAGAAGGAATAAACGATATACAAATTGTACCTAAAAATACTCTTATAGAAATAAATTTAGATACTGATGAGTTTAAAATAAATGAAAATTTTTATTTTAAATTTTCTAATGAAGTAACAAATCCAAAATCACATGAAGAGGTTGGTCAAACTACATTTAAATTATTAGAAAACGCAGTTGATAAAAGATTATTATCAGATGTTCCAATCGCAACATCATTGAGTGGAGGTATTGATTCTGCAATTATAACGTATTTGCTCAAACAAAGAATACCAGATATTAAAGCATATACAATTGCATTTGACCAAGATTCAAAAGATTTACAAAAAGCAAGAGTTTGTGCAAAAGCAATTGATGTAGAACTTATTGAAGTATTTGTACCAAGAGATGAAAAAATAATTAAACAAAGATTTTTTGATTCTATAAATGTAATTGAATATCCATCAACTGTTCAAATGGAAGTTGGTATTTTACAATCTTTTATTGCAGAAGAAATGGTAAAGGATGGAATCAAAGTTGCATTTAGTGGTGAGGGTTCTGATGAATCATATGGTTCATATGGAACGTTTAGAATGTTTAGTAAGAAACCAGATTGGAGTGATGTAAGAAAAAACTTATTTGAAAAACAACACTATGGTAATTTACTAAGAGGTAATACAATCTTTATGAATTATGGAACTATTGAATTAAGATGTCCATTCTTCGATACAGAGTTCTTAAACTATACTACCAATTTACAAGATGAATTTTTATCTGATAAAGGACAATGGAAAAGACCACTTGCAGATGCTTTTAGAGGTAAGTTACCAGATGAGATATTAGACCAAGAAAAACGTGCATTTCAGAAAGGTACAAACTTCAAAGAATATATCGAGAAAATTATCTTAGAAGATGAGAAGATAAACTTTAGAAACAGAAAAAAACTCTTTCATGTTATTTGTGATAACTTTGAAAAGATAAATGGGTTTTCTCATAAAAAACTTAGACAGCCAGTTAAAAATAATAATGTAGGAATCTACAAATTTATATGATACAAACACCAATAGAAGAATATAAACTCAAAGGTAAAACAGTTCATGTCAAACGAGATGATTTAGTTGGGAATGGTACAACACTACCTCGTTGGGCAAAGATTGAAGGTATTCGTAAGATATTGGAATCAGATTATATCGATAAATCTAAACCACTTACACATCTTTCAGTATATGGAAGTTGGACAGGTTGGGTTTTATCTGTATTATGTAAAGAATATGGTATTGAGTTTATATCTTCATATCCAAACTCTAAATCATATCCACCAGAGATATTAGAAATTATCAAAGGTAATGGTGCAAAGTTAAATCCACTAAAACCTAATATGATGAAATTACTTGAGAATAAACTTGGTGGTATTGCAAAAAAGAATGGGTGGCAACAATTGCCCTATGCTTTTAATCACCCTGCATATGTTTCTTATATGCAAGATAGAATGAAGGAAGTTTTAGAAGAACAAGATTTCGACCATCTTGTTGTATCAATTGGTAGTGGGGTAACTGCATCTGGTTTGATTAGGGAGTTCTTACAATATAAAGATTGGAAAGATTTACTCAACAATAAAAGAAAAGTACATACTGTTACGATGTCATCTCTTACATCTACTCAAAAGATTTTAAATGAGAATAAAGCAGGAGATTTAAATAACATTAATATCTATGAATCGAAATATGCATTCGATGATTTTATGGATGAAGTTACAGAGTATCCATTTGATATGAATGAGTTTTGGGAACGTAAGATGTGGTGGTGGTTAGAAAATAATATTGAGAACCTTGATGGTAAAATTCTTTTTTGGAATATTGGAGGTTCTTATAGAAAATCATTAAATTTAAAATAATGTACGAAGGCGAAGATTACTTTCAGCAATTTTATGGAATGAAACCTTATTTAGAAATAAATGAGGAACAATGGGAAACTATAAAAGATATGTATCCAAAGGATGAAGTTAAAGAAAAACTTGCTGATTTGTGTATGACTTATCCTTTACCATATCAAACAGAAAAATATACAGAAGAAGATTGTCGAGATGATTACTTTAAATTAAAAGGAATTAGATGGAATGAGTTATTAGTTGAAGGAAAAGAGTGGTTTCAAAGAAAAGGTAGAGAATCTAAATATCCACTTACATATGAAGGAAAACAACTTTTATTTAAAAGATATAATATAGGAAATCTCTCAAGTAATTGGTGGCAAGAGAAAAACAGATGGTCAATCTGTTCAAGTGGATATCCAGGTCCAGCAAGGACATGGAGAACAAGGGCGTTTATGGTTTCTTTGATGGGTGCAGCATTTAGTTTGAAGTTAGATAAAATAGGAAAAAAAGAATTGAGATTAATGATTTCACTTCGTAAATATATTGCATCCCAACACAAACCAAATGTCACTAAATGTTTAACAGAGTATCTTGGAAGTAAGACCATATTAGATTTCTCGGCTGGTTGGGGAGATAGATTGGCAGGGGCCTACGCTTCTGAAACTATTGAACATTATGTTGGAATTGACCCTCGTAAAGAAAATCATCCAATATATAAACAACAAGCAGATTTTTATCAAAAACATACTTCTTTCTTTGAAAACCCAACAAAGGTAGATTTACACCAATCTCCAGCAGAAGATTTTGATTATTCAGAATATACTGATTACTTTGATTTAGTATTTACCTCACCACCTTATTTTAATGTAGAAAGATATGGTGATGATGATACCCAAAGTTGGATACGATATAAATCAATAGATGCTTGGAATGAACATTTTTTACATAAAGCATTAGAAAAGATTATACCAACACTTAAGAAGGGTGGTAAGATGGCAATCAATATTGCTGATGTATTCACAAGTGGTGGAGGTGGTGGAAAAGATTGGAAAGAAATTACAAATCCAATGTCAGATTTCTTAATATCAAAGGGATTAACTTATAAGGGGTGTATTGGTATGGAAATGGCAAAAAGACCTAATAGTGGTGGAGCAGGAACTGTTAAATCATCAGAACACAATGAAAAACAATACTCAGAAGAAACATTAAAAAGTTCTGAAGAAAATAAAGATAAAACTTTTTGTGAACCAATTTGGATATTTGAAAAATAATTCGTATCTTTGTATTAAATAAATTTATATAATTTGTATCAAAACATATATTACCAACGAGAAAAAAACTTAATTCACCTTTGGGATGATATCAGAGGATACTCTGCATTTCCATACACAAGATATGCGTATGAAAAAACTCAAAGAGGTGAATACAAATCTATCTATGGGGATACTTTAACTAAGATTTATAAATTTACTAAAGATGACCCGAACTTATTTGAATCAGATGTACCTGAAACTACTAGAGCATTAGTTGATTTATATTCTGAATCAGATGAACCTTCCAATGGTCATGTCATTTTAACTTATGATATTGAGTGTGAGATGACAAGTGGGTTACCTAATCCTGAAGAGGCTAAAAATGAACTTACTTCTATTGCATTACATGATTCAGCAACAAATCAATATTGGGTATTAGTAATGGATAAGGAAGGATTGATGGAAGAGAAAACAACTGATAAAGCAATTGTGATTCCATTTACAGATGAAAGAGATATGTTAATGAAGTATCTCGAACTTTATGAAATGATTAATCCATCTATTGTAACTGGTTGGAATATCGATTACTTCGATACACCAATGTTATACAACAGAATCAAAAGGTTGCTAGGTGAAAGACAAGCAAATAGATTATCACCAATAGGTAAATGTTTCTGGTCACCATATCGTAAGAGATATTTTATGGCAGGTGTATCTTATTTAGATTATATTGAACTTTATAAGAAATATAACTATGGTGAATTACCTAACTACCGATTAGATACAGTTGCACAAATAGAATTGGGTAAAGGTAAGATTGAATACCAAGGTAACTTAGACCAATTATTCAGAGATGATATTGAAAAGTTTATTGAATATAACTTAGTGGATGTTGAGTTAGTAGTAGGTTTTGAAGAGAAACTTGAGTTCATTGATTTATGCAGAGGTATTGCACATGCAGGTCATGTACCATATGAAGATTTCGTTTACTCATCAAAGTATCTTGAAGGAGCGATGTTAACTTATCTAAGGAGAAAGGGATTGGTTGCACCAAATAAACCTGCAGATAGACAAGAACGAATGCAAGAAATTCGTGATAACAATCAAGAAAAGTTTATTGGAGCATATGTAAAAGACCCTATCGTTGGTAAATATGATTGGATATATGATTTAGATTTAACATCTCTATACCCATCAATTATTATGACCTTAAATATTTCACCTGAAGCAAAAATTGGTAAAGTTAATGATTGGGATGCAAATAAATTCATGAAAGGTGAAGTTGATACATACTATATTGGTGAAGATGAAATAACGAGAGAAAACTTAAAAGAGTATTTAGAAAAATCAAAGTTTTCAATTGCATCCAATGGTGTACTATATAGAACAGATAAAGTAGGATGTATTCCAGGTATTCTTAATTTATGGTTTGACCAACGAGTTGAGTATAAAAATGAAATGAAAAAATATGGGAAAGCAGGAGATGATGAAAAATATGCCTTCTATCACAAACGTCAGTTGGTTCAGAAAATTTTACTTAATTCTTTATATGGTGTGCTTGGCCTTCCTGCCTTTAGGTTCTATGATGTTGATAATGCTACCGCTGTTACCACGACAGGACAGACAGTTATTAAATCAACTGCGGATATGGCTAACATCAAGTACAACAAGGAGCTTAATACTCCTGATGCTGACTCTAATATATACATCGATACTGATTCTGTATTTTTCTCAGCAGTTCCTTTAATGGATAAACGAATTCCTAATTGGAAGGAACAAGACCAAGATACAATTGCTGGTTATGTAAATGATATTGCAGAAGAGATGCAAGATTACCTTAATGATTTTTATGATATCTTATCAACAAAAGTTTTGAATGTTGATAAAGATAAACATAGATTAGAGATTAAGAAGGAGTATGTTGCAAAAGCAGGATTGTGGATTGCTAAGAAAAGATATGCACAATGGATTATATCGGATAATGGAGTACCTGTTGATAAATTAGATGTAAAAGGTTTAGACGTAAAACGTTCATCATTCCCTAAAGCATTCCAAGAATGTATGGGTACTGTTTTGATTGATATTCTAAAAGGTAAAACAGAAGAAGAGATATCAGATTATGTTTTAGGTTTCAAGAAAGAAATGATTAATAGACCAACATCTGAAATTGCAAAGAATTCAGCGGTAAAGAATCTTAAGAAATATATGCCGAAAGGTAAGAGAGTACCATTTACAATGATGAAAGGAACACCTGCTCATGTTAAAGCGGCAATCTTATATAATGATTGTTTAAAACATTTTGAAGCACCTTTCAAATATGAACCAATGAAAAATGGTGATAAAGTAAAATGGGTATATCTTAAAGATAATCCATTAGGAATTGATGGGTTAGCATTTACAGGCTATTCAGACCCACCAGAAATAGAAGAATTTATTGCAACTTATATTGACCACAATAAAATCTTTGAAAGAGAACTAAAACACAAGTTACAAGATTTCTATGATGCAATTGGTTGGGGTGAGGTTGTTAGTGAACAAAGAACAGCTGAAAAGTTTTTCTCTTTTTAGTTGGATAATTAAAAATAAATTCGTATATTAGTAAACAATAAAATAAATTATGGCAAAACAATTAAAATTTGATGTACAGGCAAGAGAATCCTTAAAGAATGGATTAGATATACTTGCAGATGCAGTAAAGGTTACATTAGGACCAAAAGGTAGAAATGTACTTTTACAAAAACAACATGGTCAACCACATATTACCAAAGATGGTGTATCGGTAGCAAAAGAAATTGAGTTAGAAGATGTGTTTGAAAACATGGGTGCTCAATTAGTTAAAGAAGTTGCATCCAAAACTGGTGATGAAGCTGGTGATGGTACTACAACTGCAACTGTTCTTGCTCAAGAGATAGCAAGATTAGGATTTGATGTTATAAATAATGGTAACAATCCAATCGAACTTAAAAAGGGAATGGACAGTGCTGTTAAAATTGTTGTAGAGGAATTGAACAATCAAGCAATCACTATTGGAAACGATACTGATAAAATTAAACAAATTGCAACAATATCAGCAAACAATGATACTGTAATTGGTGAACTTATCGCTGATGCATTTAATAAAGTTGGAACTGATGGTGTAATCACAGTAGAAGAATCTAAAGGTATTGAAACTTCAATGGAACTTGTAGAAGGAATGCAATTCGATAAGGGATATGTATCTCCACATTTTATAACTGATGTTGAAAAAACAAATGCAGTTATGGAAACTCCTTATGTTCTTTTATACGATGGGAGAATATCTTCTATGAAAGATATCTTACCATTACTTGAACAAGTATCACAACAAAACAAATCATTGGTAATCATTGCAGATGATTTAGAAGGTGAAGCATTAGGTACATTGGTAGTAAATAAACTTAGAGGTATTCTTAATATTTGTGCAGTTAAATCACCTGCTTTTGGTGATAGAAAGAAACAAATGATGGAAGATATTGCAGTATTGACCGGTGGTACATTTATTACTTCAGATGTAGGATTGACATTAGAAGATGCTACTATTGATATGTTAGGTACTGCTGAAAAGATTACAATCGGTTCAGATTCAACTACTATTGTAAATGGTAGTGGAAATAGTGATTTATTAAAAGAACGTATTCAACAAATTAAATCACAGATAGAAAACTCTACTTCAGATTACGATAAAGAAAAACTTCAAGAAAGATTAGCTAAACTAAGTGGTGGAGTTGCAGTTCTTTATATAGGAGCAGGTTCTGAAGTTGAAATGAAAGAAAAGAAAGATAGAGTAGATGATGCATTACAAGCAACACGAGCAGCAATTGAAGAAGGTATTGTTGAAGGTGGTGGAATTGCACTATTGAAAATTCAAGATACTCTTGGAAATTATATTCACATGGAGGAATCCGATTCATTTCAAAACGGCTTTGATATTATCATGACCTCATTAGCTTCACCAATATCACAGATTTTAAGAAATTGTGGTGTAACTGAAGGAAGTGTTTTGGAATACATAAAAGAAAATGGAGGTGGATATGATGCTAAGAACGAAAAGTTTGTTGATATGTTCGAAGCTGGAATCATTGACCCTAAAAAGGTAACAAGAGTTGCAATTGAAAATGCAGTATCTGTTGTAGGTATGATTCTCACAACTGAATGTATGGTGGTAAATAAAAAAGAAGAAAAACAATCGGCACTTCCATCAATGCCACAAATGCTGTAAAAAATTTGGATATATCAAAAATTATTCGTATATTTGTACAACAATAAATTATAATTAAATAAAAACAATGGAAAAACAATCATTAAATGGCTTCGTATCGAAGTACAATCTTGCAGGTTTAGTAGAATCTGTAAAGTGGGAATCTAAGGAAGGTTCTCTTACAACATCATTCATTTCAGATGATAAATCAGTATTGGGTAATGTTACTATGAAAGAGTTTGATTCATCCGATGCATCGTTTGGTGTATATGATACTTCAAAACTTACAAAAATGTTATCAGTTCTTGGTAATGATGTAGATTTCTCAATAAATGATATTGATGGAAAACCAGTTTCTTTAAAATTCAAAGATGGTTCAACAAATGTAAATTATATGTTAGCAGATTTATCTGTTATCCCTAATGTACCTGATTTAAAACAATTACCACCATTCAATGTGGAAATTAAATTAGATTCAAACTTTATTTCAAAATTTATTAAAGCAAAGAATGCACTGGCAGATGAAAACAACTTTACATTTACTTGTAAAGGTGGTGATGGTCAAATTATTTTAGGTTATTCAAACATTAATACAAATAGAATTAATATAGATGTTGATTGTACTTGTGAAGATGATGTTGACCCAATTTCTTTCTCAGCTACATACTTAAAAGAGATACTAGTTGCAAACAAGGAAGCAACAGATGCTACCTTAAAAATTTCATCTCAAGGTTTAGCACATATTTCATTTGAAGTAGATAATTACGAATCAAATTATTACCTTGTAGAAATTCAATCTTAATGAATCACTTTTACGAACGAAGTAAATTTTCCGAGTTTAAATCCAATACTACTTATCATCAGTTGTTACAAATGACCGATGATGAGTTTGTATCTTGGGCTAAACTTCTTCGTAAAGAAGTTACTGAACAATGGGATGAAAGAGGAACTCCACCTGTTATTGGTGCAGATAAAGATGGTATCATCAAAAAGTTTAAGAAACTTAAATCAAACCCAGCAGAATATTGGGTAAACGATACAAGTGGTGATGGTGAATCACTAGGTATTATCAAAAACTTTAACAAAGATGCATCAGTTGTAAATCAGTTTTTTCCTACGATGTTAAAAACTAAGATTTCTATTGGTAAATCTGCAGATAATGGTTTATCTATTTATGACCACTTCTCAGACCCAACAATGGAAGATAAGTTTGTTAGGATTATGAAACGTTCTGTTAAGAGAGATTCAATGTACTCTTGGTCTCGTTCAATTGTTGATAAAATTGATGAGAATCCTTTTTGGAATGGTCAAGATGGTGTACAGTTTGTAAAAGATGTGTATGATGGAAAAGTATTTACTGGTAAGTATTCTGATTTAGGTATTGTTCTTGCAAAAGTAAAAGCATCTACCTTAAGTAACTATGGAACTTTTAATGAAGAATATGTAGGTTTCGGTAATCTATACATGACAGCATATGAAGTTAATCAATTAAATAACGATGGTTATTTAAATAGTACACAAATTTCTAATCTAGGAGATATTGTTGAATCATCCACTTCAGAAGCAGGAACTGTTACTGAATACAAATATTTAATTCGTTGGTATGATAAAACAGATGGTATCTTCCCAAAGATATTACAAGTATTTAGATTATCTTGTGGACAACCAGCTGTAAACTTTCCAGCATTAACTGCAAAGTGGATTTACGAAAACTATACCAAACACATTGATACAGATGAACCATTACATATTTATGATTCATCAAGTGGATGGGGTGGTAGAATATTAGGAGCAATGAGTTCTCGTAAGAAAATTCACTATGTTGGTACAGACCCTAATCCTGATAACTTCTTAGATGAAGAAGGTATTTCTCGTTATGAGTACATGGCTAAGTTTTATAATGATAATTGTGTAGATGATTTTTCAGATAAACTTACATCATTCTTTGATGTAGAAAAACAAGGAAATACATACGAACTATTTCAAGATGGTTCAGAACTAATCTCAAACAATCCAAAGTTTCAAAAGTATAAAGGTAAATTAGATATTTCATTTACTTCACCTCCTTACTTTAATAGAGAACAATATTCACAAGATGAGAACCAATCGTTCAAAGCGTATGGTGAGTATGAAGATTGGAGAGATAACTTTTTAAGACCTACTCTAACAACAATTTATGAGTATCTTAAAAATGATAGATATATTCTATGGAATATTGCTGATATTAAAATCGGTAAATCAACTTACTACCCACTTGAACAAGATTCGATTGATATTTTAAATGAGTTAGGGTGTGAGTATAAAGGTAAACTCAAAATGTTGATGACCAGAATGGTTGGTTTAGACCCTTCCAAAAGTGGTATCAAAAACGCAGTAGAGTTTGAAGGAAAACAATATAAATTCGAACCGATTTTCGTGTTCCACAAAAAATAAATTAAAATTATGGCAAACTTACAACAAATAGCAAACAAATTTAGAATATCAGATAATTTTCTAAATTCAAAAGAAGATGCATTAATCGTTGTTTCAAAATCTTTACAAGATTTGATATTACAATTAAACTCTCTTAATAAAAGAGGTATTGATGAAAATTCAAAACAATCTTTACTTGAAAAATTAGAAAGATTATCAGAATTTTGCAAAGAGGTTAAAAACTCAACATTCTAACATGGATGAAAGTATATTACTAATAGCGTTTGGTAAAAAATATATAGATATTCTTTTAGAAGATTATAAATTAATACCTAAAAACTATAACTTAGTAATATATACAGATGATATTGAGGCTGTAAAAATAGCATTACCATCTGCTGATGTTAGAGAATATAAACGAAATCTTTTTAGATATTTTGATAAGATTTCATTAACATATAAATTAACTAAAGAAAAAAAGAAATCAATTCTTTATATTGATGTTGGTAGATTAAAAGAAGTACCGG